>Ga0190367_1000674_pt1 | contig 23074 bp, 23 predicted proteins | sample 4872181011_MG_FD_171838 | JGI IMG/M metagenome (GOLD analysis project Ga0190367, IMG submission 171838) | Hydrothermal vent microbial mat bacterial communities from Southern Trench, Guaymas Basin, Mexico - 4872-18-10-11_MG | ecosystem: Environmental > Aquatic > Marine > Hydrothermal vents >...
CATAAGGGGTGTCCCAAGTCCACTAAGAAATCCAGAAAAAGTTAACCTCGTCATATTCAGAGAGAATACAGAAGATGTCTATGCTGGAATTGAATGGAAAAGTGGTAGTGAGGAGTGTTTGAAGGTTATAGAATTCCTCAGGAGAGAGTTTGGTATAGAAATCAGGAGAGATTCTGGAGTTGGATTGAAGCCAATAAGTGAGTTTGCAACAAAGAGGATAGTTAGGATGGCAATTAGATATGCGATAGAGAACAACCGAAAAAGTGTGACAATCGTCCACAAGGGGAACATAATGAAGTTTACCGAAGGGGCATTTAGGGAGTGGGGTTACGAGGTTGCCTTGGAGGAGTTTGGTGATTACATTGTAACTGAGGGGCAGGAAGAATCGAATAAGATCGTGATAAAGGATAGGATTGCAGACAACATGTTTCAACAGCTCCTAACAAGACCATCCGAATACGATGTCATTGTAACATCGAATCTAAACGGTGACTACTTGAGTGACATGGCTGCTGGATTGGTTGGGGGTTTGGGAATCGCTCCAAGTTCAAACATAGGTGATGGGATGGGTGTATTTGAGCCCGTTCATGGAACCGCACCGAAGTATGCTGGTAAGAACAAGGTGAATCCAACCGCAATGATACTCAGTGGTGCTCTGATGTTTGAGTTCTTGGGATGGAGGGAGGGTAGTGAAATTATAAGGAAGGCTGTTGAGATGACGATAGAGCAGAGAATCGTTACATACGACATTCACAGACACGTGGGAGGTAAACTCGTTGGAACTATGGAGTTTGCAGATGCTGTCATTGAGAACATACACTCAATCTGACTTCAAGCATCAGAACCGTGAAGTAGAATGCAAGCAGAACTATTCCAATTGGTAAACCTATCTTTGCCCAATCCTTCATCCTTATCTTTAACCTTCCAGCTGAAACTATGTTTGGAATGTTTCCAGGTATTAACATACCCCCAGAGATCAACAGACTAATCAATGCACTTTTTATCTGCATCAGACTCATTTCAGGTTCAATCTCAACTGCAACAAGTGTTGCATTGTCGAGAATTGCGGAAATTGTATTCAACCAGTATAAACCTTCTGGAGGAACCTTTGAGAAGAACCATACAGCCAAAGGAGACAAACCCTTACCCAAAAGTATAAGAGCTGAGACAAATATGTAAACTCTTACAGCCCTCAAAACTACATTCCTCAAAGACTCCTCGTATCTTGGAATCTCAACATACTCAAACCTAACACCACCAATTCTGTAAACACCGTAGATTGACAGTAAAATTATACCTGGAATTACGTATACACCCAATAGATTTAAGAGGAAGAAGAAGTCTGCATGATAAGGTTCCCCCTTGAGCTTTGAGACTGCAATCGTAGATAAAGGCTCACCAACAGGTGTCAAAGCTGCTCCCAATCCAACTGCAAAGCATGCAATCACAACAAACTCTATCTTTCTCCTTCTATCTATTGGGAGGATCGATGCAACCTCTGAGAGTATGACAGCTGTGACAATCACAGATATCAGACTTGAAATGAGACCCAGGAAAGATATCATGAAGAATGTGAATGCTCCAATTCCAATCCTCCTCAATAGTTTCATTATTGAATCGTAAATCTGACGGTTGAATGTGTGTATGATCAACCCCGCCGTAAGAACAACCTGAAATATACCTATTGGAATTGGAGTGTTTGGTAGCCAAATTGGCTCCTTCAGAGCATCTTTAACGAGTTCAAAACTCCACAAACCCGAGACTGTAACCGATAGTGCACCCATTATGAGAAAGAATGGTTCAAGATTCTCTTCAACAATCCTAACCCTGAAGGGTAGTATCAAAACTGTTAGAAGGATTACTGTTAAACCCAACGCTACATGAAGTATTGGTTCTTGAGGAATCTCATGCATACTCCTTCACAATCTCAAGGACATCTTTAAACTTTTCATGCTCCGATGTTTCCATAAACTCGTAGATGACACTCTCGGATGTGCATACCTTGACACCCTCCTGAATCATCCTCATAACTGCAACCTCCCTTTCAAATTCTCTCCTTGAACCTATGCAATCTAAAGCAACGTAAACTTCACAACCCTCCCCGATTAAATCTAGAGCTGTTTGAAGGACACATATATGAGCCTCAATTCCAATCAAAACAACCCTCCTTGGATTTATCCTCTTAAACTCCCTGTAAAAATCATCACACCTTAAACAGCTAAAGCTACTCTTTTTTATTATTCTATCCGAAAAAACCTTGATCTCACTCAGTGTATCTCCCAACTTTACATGTTCAGTTATTAGAATTGGAAATCCAAGGATCTTAAATGTCTTGATAAGCTTTATGGAGTTCTTAACAATTTTTTCAATTCCAACAATGTGCCTAGCCAACCTCTCCTGAAAGTCTATCACTATCAGCATTGGGGACTTATATTTCTCTTACCTTAAAAATTTAACTATATGTAAAAATATAAAAATTAGACAATCTTCAATATGTCCCTAACTGAAGCAATGCACTCTGGCCTTCCCATCTCATCAACTCCAATTGCATGCCTGATGTTCAAAGCTAACATCAGATTTATGACATCTCTGATGTGATCGGAACATTTTACAACTCTAGGATCCCTCGTAGCAAACTCTATCACAGCCTCATTCAAGCTTGCCCCAGATGCAATGGCCCTCATTGCATCCCTCTCAGAGAAGACTGCAACAATTCTTCCGTTTTCAACTACTGGCAGTATTCCTATGTTTCTGTCCGACATGATCCTTATAGCCTCACCTATCGTAGATATGGACTCTATCGTTATGGGTCTCTTTCCAACATCCCTCAGTCTGTATCTCTCTGAAATCTTCTTCACAGCCAAAGCCCTTAAGCCCATAGTCTCTGCAAGTAGATCTCTCATCTCTATGTAACCCAGTATCCTACCATTCGAACATACTGGTATCTCCCTAACTCCATAGCTGTCCATGGTCTCAAGAACAATTGGTAGGGGTTCCCTCTCGTTGCAACATCTGACCTTCACAGCAACGTCTCCAACCTTCGTGTTGTCAATATCAAGTCCCTTTGCAATAGCCTTCAAAACCCTCTTCTCCTCTATTATACCTATACCCGAACCATACTTTATAACCGCAGCTCTGTATCCATTCTCAACAAACTCCTTTGCAAGCTTCCTCAAGTTTATTCCAGGCTCAACGATTAGAGCCTTCTTTGCAAATCTCCCAGCACTAAGCTCCTCCCATATCCTAGTTCCAAGTGTCTCCCATCCCTTGAACAGGAACAGCAGAGCCATTACCATTGGAACTACCGTTGACCAGGCTATCACCGCGTAAAACCAGTCTCCAACGAACTTGTAAATTGCAGTCACCATGAATGGTGTAAGACCACCCGTTATTCCGTAACCCAGGTTGTATGTGAAGGCTGTTGCAGTCAATCTTATCCTTGCTGGAAACAGCTCGAGTAGATATGCAGACTGTGCTCCACTGTAACCTATACCGTTCATGAATGTCATTGCATACGTTAGCATCCAAAGCATCGTTATATCTCCAGTTGAGCATGCATTCCTCATTAACCAGAATATTGGTATGAATGCTAGTGCGTTACCGTATATTGCAGCTAGGAGTATCTTTCTCCTTCCAATCTTATCTGAGAGTGCTCCAAAAACTATGTATGCCCAAACTGCTGCCAGTGTACACATCGAGAGTATCATGCTCGCAGTTCCCTCAGATATACCATGCCAAACCATGTAATACTTAGATATGAGCTGGTTTGTGTACCATATTGGTCCATGTGCACCTATAACTCCAATCCAAGCCAAGAGGACGAGAAATCTGTATTTTGGATCTGCAAAGAGTTCCCTGATTGGGGCTGTTGTCGTCTTTCTAACAGCCTTGAGCATGCTGAAGATTGGCGTCTCCTTGTAGAAGAAGTGCATGACCAGAGCGACGACAAGAACTATCACACCTGCAATTATGAAGGGTAATCTCCAAGCCCAAATCTTCAGTGCATCTGGTCCCATCGTAGCCTCTATGATTGAAATCATACCAGCAACTATTGCAATACCAAGTGCTGGTGTTGTAAATAGAAATCCTGTGTAGAATCCTCTCCTTCGTTCTGGAACTGATTCACCAAGGTAAACTATCATTGCACCATATCCTCCACCAAGAGCCAAACCCTGAATAATTCTCAGTATGAAGACGGTCACTGAAGCTGCAACTCCTATCTGTGTGTAGGTTGGAAGGACACCAATTCCAAGTGTTCCAGCAAGCATGGAGATAGCTGCGAGTATGAATGCAACCTTTCTACCGTATATGTCTCCAATCCTTCCAAAGAGCAGTGCACCCAAGGGTCTGAATAGGAAACCTATTGCCAGTGCACCAAACGAAGCCAGCAAAGCTGCTATTGGATCCCACTTTGGGAAGAAGACTGCAGCGACTATTCCAGCAAGTAGGGCGTATGTGTAGAAGTCAACCCACTCTAGCAGTGCACCAAGCCAAGATATCGCTGTCGTCCTTGCAATCTCCTTAAACTTAAATTCAACCTCTGCAACCTCTGCCATCACCCATCACCTCTGCAATCCAAAAGTCTTTTAATCCAACACACACTAAACTGTATTGCCCCACTCACATCACCCCCAATTTTTTTATCTAAACACCCTCAAGTGCAGACTTCACCATCTCATAAGCCCTCTTCGCCTCCTCAACAGCAACATCACTCTCAAGTGTCGTTACATCTCCCAAGGGCTTACCTTCGGCAACAGCCCTCAACAACCTCCTCATTATCTTACCACTCCTAGTCTTGGGTAGTATCTCAACAAACGTTATCACAGCATCGGATGCAACAACGGGCCCCATCGTAGATCTCAAGTGCATCTTCAACTCCTTCACCATCTCATCACTTGGTTCGTAACCCTTCTTGAGAACGACGTATATCAGTGGAATCTCACCCTTTATTGGATCAGCCTTCCCAACGCACGCAGACTCTGCAACAGCAGGATGCCTGACCATTGCAGATTCAACTTCAGCTGTTCCAATTCTGTGTCCAGCAACCTTCAAGACATCGTCAGCCCTTCCAAGAACCCAAACGTATCCATCGTGATCGATAGTTGCAAAGTCTCCAGTGTAGTAATACCATCCCTTATGCTTATACTTTTCAAAGTAAACCTGGATGTACCTTTCTGGATCCTTGAACAGTGTCATCAGCATTCCAGGCCAAGGCGTTGAAATCACGAGGTATCCCCTCTCACCAGGCTTGACTGGGTTCCCTTCCTCATCAAATACCTCCATCTTAATTCCTGGAATTGGGAAGCCGTTTGTTCCAGGCTTTAGTGGAAATATCCTTCCAAGTCCAGGGAAGTGTCCCGTGAGCATGCATCCAGTCTCAGTCATCCACCAAGTGCTTGAGCATACGACGTCCTCCCTTCCAAAAACCCTGTAATACCATCTCCAAGCCTCTGGATTTATGGGCTCCCCAACACTGTGAATTATCCTTAGGGTTGACATGTCATACTTCGTGTAGTTCTCCTCTGGAAATCTCATGAGCATTCTGATAGCCGTTGGGGCTGTGTAGAATATCGTTACACCATACCTCTCAATTATCGAAGCCCATCTTCCAACATCGGGATAATCGGGAGCACCCTCATACATCAAAGTTGTTGCACCGCACATCAAAGGACCATATACGATGTAGCTGTGTCCGGTTATCCATCCAATGTCTGCCGTGCACCAGTATATGTCATCCTCCCTGATGTCAAATATCATCTTCATCGTTGCGTAGAGCGAAACGGCATAACCACCAACCGAATGCTGAACGCCCTTTGGCCTTCCGGTAGTTCCGGATGTGTAAAGTATGAAGCTAAGGTTTTCGTGACCCATCCTCTCACATTCAACCTCCACGTTCTTTGGAATGTCCTCAAGTAGTTCGTGATGCCAAAGATCCCTCTCACACCATGGAACTTCAATTCCAGCCCTCTTCACAACGATTACCTTCTCAACCCTGTGACCTTCATTCTCACATATCCTCACAGCCTCATCGACAACAGCCTTCAGGTTTATGATCTTGCCCCTCCTGTAAAATCCATCGGCCGTAACTATTATCCTTGCACCTGCATCCATTATCCTTACAGCCAAAGCCTCAGCACTGAAACCGCTGAAGACTATGCTATGCCCAGCACCAATCCTTTGAACTGCAAGCATGTATAACGGTAGTTCTGGAATCATTGGAAGGTAAAACGTTAGAATCTCACCCTTCTCAACCTTGAGCTTATCTTTCAACATCTTTGCAATCCTGCTAGACTCCCTGTAGAGTTCATAGTATGTTAGCTTTCTGACCTCCTTTGGTTCTCCATTTTCCATTGGTTCCCCCTCCCATATTATTGCAACCTTATTCTTCCTACCCTGTTGAATCTGCCAGTCTGTGCAGAGGTATGCTAGGTTTGTCTCAGCACCTACAAACCACCTGTAAAACGGCGGATTGCTATCATCCAGAACCTTATCCCACTTCTTAAACCAAAAGATCTCGTTTGCCCACTTCTCCCACCACCTTTCAATTGACTCTTTGTCCTTTATCGTGTCTTCATGGAACTTCTTGAATTCCTCGATCTCCCAAACCCTATCCTTCCAGCTCGGTGGTATCACGTAACTCTCAAACTCCCTTTGCATTGCCTCCAACATTCCTCCCTCAGCCATTTGATACCCCTCCATTTATCACGGTTTATCGTGTAAAAATCGTTCAGAATTTAAACCTTTGCACGACAATTGACGAATAATGTAGTGATAAATCATTACAAATTAAGATTAAGTTAACTACAGTTAACTTAATATACCTTAAGATTCAAAAACAAGTTAAGATGGAGATTGAATCTCTGATTAAAAAAATTACTAAGAAACATGAAGCTTTGGCAAATCCAGTTAGAATACATATACTGTCAATTGTTACCGCTCTCGAAGAATGTTCCTGGGGTGAAGTTAAGGCGATACTTGAAGGTATATGCGGAAAAATAAACCCAAATACGTTGGCTTTTCATATAAGAAAATTGATGGATTGTGGTTTGATAGTTAAAGGTGGATCTTCAGAATCACCGATTTACACGGCAAACATATCCGAAGAGCTTAGACGTGAGATTGAAGAAATTGTAAGATTCTATAAAGAGTTTAAGAGGGATAAGAAATGACAGAATTGAGAGAGATAAAGGAGGTTGTTAAGGATATAATTAAAGAAGTTACGAGGACTTATCTCTCTTACATCTTCAGAAGTAAAGTTTGAAAGTCTAAAGAAAGTTAACAATAGATATGAGATTTCGGGAGTTTATGAGTGTAAAGGATTATTCAGTAGTGAGATAATAGAGTCTGGGAGATTTAAAATTGTGCTTAACGAAAAACTAGAAATAATCTCTGTAGATATTACACCGGAGAGATACAAATGACAGATTTGGCAACAATTATCCTCTTATTGGGTAGCTACGATGTAGAAACTAAGAAAGTTCTTGAGAAGATTAAAGAAGAAATTGCCAAGATGTCGATATATTATGGTGAAAATATTTTTACGTTACTCCTTGAAAATGTGGAGATTTATAAAACTGATGAAGACTGGATATGTGTTGAAAAGTTTGATGGGAAAGTGACATTTATAATATTCGAACGAGATTCTATTAAAGTTAAGGATGTTGCAGATTTCAAGGCTAAAAACGAGAAAGATATTGTTAAAATTTTAAAGGAATTAGGATACAAGTCTTTTGTGAAAATTCCCATTTTAGAAAAGCTTCAAGTGTTGGCAACGGTATCATCTTTAGTTTTTGTGATTAGGCATAGGGAGTTGACACGTTGTGGGGAGTATATAGACTGGTATTTTTATTGGGTAGGGGCTTAGATCCACGTATAGTCCTATATGCTTGTCAACCGTGAAGTGGAAATTTCAGCTATGCTCAAAGAGTTAATCGACTATACAGAGATCAATTTTAAAGTATATGAAAGCGAAGGAGATTTACTCGAAACTGTGAGGAGAATTTTATACTATAAAATTTTGAGTAATAAATAAAAGTCTTACCTCCTCCATCCCCCCTTTACATCCCTCTTTAGTGGAATCAATTTCTTGTATGGGCAATCCTTTGGTCTTGCTTCGTTCTCTGGACACAACCCCAAGTTGTAACCTCTGCAACCAACGTTTCTGAATATCTCTGGATATATCTCCACGACAATGTCGTATATCTTTTGAGCAAGTTCCCTTATCTCTGGTGAAGCTCTCTTGCAAAGCCTTAGACCCAAGAAGTTAATGAGACTTCTTGCGTTTATCGTCCAGACGTAGTGTGTATGTGTTGCCATTGGTAAAACGTATCTTGCAACTTCTCTGGCATCACTCCTTGAGTATCCCTTCTCAACCATCCTTTCAAATATCTTGATGTAGCTTTCTCTTGCAGATTCCATAGCCTCCCTAAATAAATTTACTATTTCCTCGTCATCTCTGATTGGTGGTGGAACTACGTAACCGAATTCCCTTTCATCGTGGTATCTCGTGGATCTTGCCGTATGGCTTGCAATTCTGTGTTCAAGTAACTCCCTACTCAAAGCAACACTGATTTCCGATACATCGAATGTAAAAACTATGTGTTCCAGAACGCTACCATAATCGTTCTCAACGACCATCCTCACAACCTCCTCATCTGGAATTTCTGGTGGAATTCCACTCACCCTGCAACTTTCTGCAATTAGCTTGACACCATCTGGAGTGTATCTGAGAAGTTCAACCTTTACCATGCTTCAGATAGAACTTAAATCTTTAAGGTTTTTTTCCCTGTAAAATATGACATAGACACCCGATTACAAAACAATTCAACACTTTTGATGAGTAACGTTATCAAATTAAAAAATACTCCAAAGGTTCAACACTGTTGATGAAATTTTCAAATCATGCACAATGTTGCATCACTACCCTTCAAAGAAAAACTTAATAAAACTTTCACGAATTTTTTATAATGTCCACACAGCCAATATTTCCATTTGCAGATAGCATACTGTTTAGGAAGCTTGAAGAAAGATCACATAAGAAGGCTGAGTTGATTAAAGATGTTTACGAGAAATTTAAAGATAAGATTGAGGCAATTAATAAACTGTTCTCGAGTTTTACAAATCACGACATTGACCATTGCAAGTCAGTTATCAAGATTTTGGAGAAGTTGGTTATAGGTGAAGATTTACTGGAAAATTCAAGTTGGAAGGAGGTTAGGGGTAGATGGAGACTGTATTTAAAGGATGCCTATCTAACTGAAGACGAGATGACCCTACTTCTCCTTGCCATTTTACTCCACGACATAGGAATGTCTCCCAAAATTGACGATAGGCTTAGAGAGTTGCTTGATAGAGCTAAGTTTGGTGAAGTTGAGAAAGACAAAATCGATGAAATCAAGCACGTAGTTAGGGAGACACACCACATCAGATCGAGGGAGTTCATCGAGAAGAACAAGGATTTGAAGGATCTTATGAGGGAATGCGGATTTGATGAGTATGTAGATGCTTTGGCAGACGTTGTTGAGGGACACAGAATTGATCCATTTGAACTCTTCAGTAGATTCAGATATAAGATATACGATGTAAGAGTTCCGCTCTTGGCTTTTCTGCTTGAAATAGCGGATGATATGGACATAGGATCGCACAGGGTTGACAGGTTTATTTCGGAAGACTGGATTTGGTTTTACTTGAATAGAGAGAACATCAAGCACATCCTAGCCAACATGAGCGTTAAAAAGTTTTACAGAGAGGGGGATAGGGTTGAATACGAAGTTCACATAAAGGATGTTGAGGAATACAGATTTCTGGAGCTTGTTTACAAGTGGTGGGATAAGATTGAGAATAGGATAAACAGATTTGGACTTGTTGGTTCCTTTCGTGAACATGAGGATGTAACAGCTTGGAGATACGTTTTACCGTCAAAGGTTGAGTTTAAGGTTAAAGCCAAGGGAATAGATGCGGATTGGAGCAAGAAGTTTGAAGTGGACAGATACCTCCTTGCAGATCTCTTAAGTAGTAGAGTTTACGGTAATGAATGGATGTATGCGTTTGGAGAATTAATAGGTAACTGTTTTGATGCGATAAAGATGAGGGCTTATGATGAATCTTTTGATCCAAAGGTCAAAATCGATGTTAAGCTTAAGGGGGATTGGGTTGAGATATTCATAGAGGACAACGGAATAGGTATGAGCTTGAGAGATGTAGAGGACTATTTACTAAAGGTTGGGAGAAGTCTTTACAGAGAATTGATGGAGGAGCATTCTGATAAAGCGAAGGCTATTAGTCCAATTGGATACTATGGGATAGGATTCCTATCAAGTTTTATGCTTTTGAGAAATGAAAAGGGAGAGTTTGAAGGTTGCATTGAGGTTGAAAGTAAGAAGAAGGGCTACGATGCTGTTAAGGTTTTGATATTGAATCCAAATCTACCAGTTTTAAAGTTTAAATCGGATAGGGAGGAAGTTGAAACTGTTGTAAAGATCAAGTGTAGGAATAGAGAGGTCAAAGAGTTTTTTGAGCATATTTTAAGGTTTGTGAAGCTTTGCAAGGCTAATGGGATTGATGTGCGTGTTTTTCCATTTTTTAGTATAGAAATAAAAGGAGAGATTATAACTTTAACAGGCTTTGGGATCATAAACTCTGTCTTTGAGGTTGGTGATAGGAAATTAGAGATACCAATTGTCCTTAAGATTGAAGATGTTGAAATTTGGAATGGTTGTATTAAGCCAGAGTTGTTTATAATAAGTATTATTAATAATAAGGAAGGTGAAATACTAAAAAATGTTGAGGTCAAACATGAAAGTGGAACTTATCAGTTAGAAATTTGGGAAGGTACGTTTATATATCTTGAGTTTATGTACCCTGATCTATATAGTTATAGCCTAATACCAGTAGATCAGTTAATAAGTAGATTACTTAAAGTCACAGAAGTTGCCAGTGAATTGAAATCATTATTAGGGGCTGATGTGTTTATTAGTAAAATTACAAGCGTTAATGGCATTATGTGTAAATTAAAAAATAATAAATATTTTGATGTGTTTAGAGCATCGGAGATGAATGGAAAACCAATAACGTGGATTTTAAACATGAATTTAAAAAATCCAAATTATATAGATTTGAAAAAGACTGAAATTGAAATTCCAAAAGAAGTTTTGGGAGAGTTGTTCAAAAAGTTGAAAGATAGTGGATTGGTTTTATATTTAATTAATTCTCCTTCCGTTAAAGACAAAGACTTTGAGGAAATAAGAACAATAGATTTTGTTAAAAGTTGTCTGAAATTTAAGGATTTGTATGGTAACTATCTAACACTTGATGAGATTGAAAAGATGGGTAAGAAGCCAGTTGTAGTTGACGTTGAACCTATTGAGATGTTTAAAGATGAGTTTGAAAACTTGTGGAATAAACTACATCCCTTAAGTGGTAAATATAGTTACTTTTTAACGATGATTCAGAAGGTTAGTGACTTTTTTGAGGGATGCGAAGAGTGTGAAAATAAAGATATAGATTGTGTATTTAAATGGCGTGGATACTATATAACGAACTCAAATTTTAGGGATTTATGTCTTGGAAAAGATATCATTGCGGTTGATAAACATAGCTTTATTCTCGATAATCCCTTTGTAAAGGCTATATGTGAGATGTGGAAAAACGGAGAAATTACTCTCAATGAAATCAAACCTATATTCGAAGAGATTGATAAGATTACATCTAAGAAAGGTTATGCAACTGTAAAGGACATCGAAGAACTTGCAAATAAAGATGAAGATGTTAGAAAATGCTACGAGTTGATCAAAAGAAAGCTAAGTGATATAAATTAAATGAAAGATTATCCGTTAACATGGGTAATGATTGGAAATTAAGCGTGTGATTTGAAGATAACAAACGACATCTGACGAAATATTATCCCCATAGATTCAACTATCAATTTTTCAACGGAGCAAAGCTTGGTTTTAACCTAACCAACATTCAAGCCCTCACAGAACTCACTCAACAACTTTGCAAATCTAACCCTTGCAAAGTTCTCAAACCTCTCTCCAAGCCTTATTCCCCCTTCACACCTCTCAATTACTCCAAGCTCAAAAGCCTTTTCAAACTCAGATCCACTCCCACATCTCTTATAAAACATGTCTGTAAGTTCCTTAAATCTCTCAACAAAATCCCTCTCAATCTCACAGAATGACATGCTTGAAAGTAAGCTTGCAACCTCCCTTGGGATCCCGTAAACCCTACCAAGAAAAGATCCATAGGCATCGTGAACTGGATAGTAATAAGACAAACCCTGGTCCATCAGATCCCTAAAAAATCCAACAACATCCTTGTAAAACACTGTATAGCACAAAGTTAAGCACAAACCCTCAATTGGGCTCCTGTTCCTTGAAAACTTGAATATCATGTTTAAATCTATCTTTCCAATGAGATCGTAAAAGTCTGAACTCGAATCAACATTTACATCCTTCAAAAACATCCCCCTCCTCTCAGATAATCCCAGTATTGCTATGAAGAGCTTTTCAAATCCAAAATCCCTTGCAATTCTGTATATCCTATCCTCATCAATCCTCTCAAATATCTCAACCTTCGCAACCCTAACTCCATCGAGTGTTGGTGATGCTGTGAAGTTCTTAGGTTTCACGACATCCTTTGTCTCCTCAACTATCAGTCCCATGTTTAGTAGGTATGGAAAGAGTTTTGAGTATGGAACCCTCTCCCCCTCCAACGCCTGTCCAGCTGTGTATAGGAACACCAAAGCTTCTATTAGCTTCTTTGCAATTGTCCTCCCGTATCTGTCTTTCATCAAATTGAAAACCCTCTCATAAAAATTTAGATCTCTATCTTCATAACCCTCAAGCCAATCTTGATAAGAAACAAAATCCCTTGAGAATATACATGATAGAACCTTGTGAACTTTTTCCTCTGTTGTAAATATTGTCTTCCCAAATGAATCTTCAAAATCTGTAACTACAACACACCTCCCCAACCTCTCATACCTCCTCCTGTTTGGATACTTTGATATGTCAAATGTTACATTTCTACAAAAAATGTCAACCCATCCCATCTCAGTCCTGTAATAGACCTTACACCTCCCAACAACCTTCAACATCTCCCTAAGATACTCAAACAACCTCCTCATAATTACACCTCAAAGTAGTCCGTATAGTATGTATCGAACTCGTCAAATATTCCCAATCTCTTTGCAATCTTGAGGGCTAAAATGTGTGCACAGGGCTTTGATGACTTTAGATTTATCTGAAAGTCCTTACACGTGCAAAAGTCATCGTCAACGATATACTCCTCACTACCAACAACTATAAAGAAGTCTCTATACTTCTTAACCCTCCTCTCAACAATGTATCTAAAAGCCTTCTCCCCCCTCTTTCCATACAGCTTTGAGAGTATCCTGTATAGATCCAAACTTATTCCCCTCTCAATCAACCTCTCAATCACATCCTCCACATTACATTCTCTCCTTTGGGTTAAATTTTTCTTTCGATTAACAGACTAACCACATGAAGAGGTTACTTGTGATGCTACTAATCCTGGTGATCATACCCGTAAGTGGACAGTTCACAAATCCAAAGATTGTCAACATCAAGGCTGTTGCAGTTAAAACTGGTGGGGAGCGTGATGGAGTTGTAATAAACGTAACTGTAATAGTTACGGATGGAAACGGTAAGGTTTTCGTCTCAACATCCCCTTACACGGAGATAGACATGCAAGGTTCAGCTCAACTCTCAGCCTTAACTGCTTGTGACCTTTTAGGTTTGGATTTCACAAAGTATGATTTCTTCTACGAAATTAAGGCTGATGCACCTATAGTTGGTGGCCCGTCAGCGGGGGCTGTGATGACAATTGCAACCTTATGTGCCTTGAAGAACTTGAGCTTGAGAGATGATGTCTTTATGACTGGTATGATATATCCAGATGGATACATAGGACCGGTTGGAGGAATTCCATACAAACTCAAAGCCGCAGCCAGAGACGGTGCAAAGATATTCCTAATTCCAAAGGGACAGAGGATATGTTACGTTACGGAGGTTTATGAGGAGAAGAGGGGTCCATTTGTATTTATAAGGCATGTTACAAAGCCAGTTGATGTTGTCGAGCTTGGGAAGAGCTTGGGTGTGGATGTTGTTGAGGTTGAGAATATAAATCAGGCACTCTGGTATTACACGGGATGCACAATCTCAAAGCCAAAGTTGGGAGTGAGTCTTGCAAAGTATTCTGACATACTGAAGTTTCTTGCAATTGAAATGAAGAACGAAACCATGAAGCTTAGGGATGAGGTTGGTTACGTTAAGGAGGCTGAGAATCTGATAAGGAAGGCTGAGGAAGATTTTGAGAAGGGTTACTATTACACAGCAACATCCGAATTCTTCCAGGCAAAGATAAAGTTGAGGAGACAGTATTACTCAAATATACTCAGGAGTGATGAGGATCTTGAGAGTGCCTTTGATGAGGTTGAGATGGAGATTGAGGATCTCAAGGGATACCTAAAGAATCTCAGTGTTGGTGTTGAATCATTCCAGATAGTTGGGGCTGGTGAAGAGAGGGTTGCATGGGCTGAGAAGTTTTTGAGTGATGCAAGAACATCTGGAAACTGGTATAAGGCCATTGAGTATCTTGCATTGTCAAAGGAGAGGGTTGAGAGTGCAAAGGTCTGGTTATCCCTACTTCAGATGATAAAGCAGGATATACCAATAGATAGGGATGTTTTGAAGAAGAGGTCAGAGTTTTACTTCAGAATTGCTCAATCTCTAATTGTTTATGCAAACTCCATAAACGGTTACGGATCTCTGATAAATTCAGCAAGGGAATCCCTTGATATTGCACAGAATTTGTTAAACGAGGGATTCTACGCTGGATCTCAGATTGCTTGCATAGACTCAATGGTTAAGTCTGGATTGGCAGTTGAGATAATAACTCCAAGTGGATCTTTTGAGGAGACACTGAACTCAAAGCTTGAGAGTTCCAAGACATCTGCTGAGACTTCCATAGCTGAGTCTGAGGAGGTCATAACTCCAATACTACCAATAGCATACTTCGAGTTTGCAACGAGCTACCTTGAAGATTACAGATCGAATGGAGACATAATGAATGCCGTCTCTGCTTTAATATACTACAAGCTTTCTGAGAGACTTTCAAAGCTCATGCTATTCATATCAAAGGCTTATGAAGAGAGGGAGCTCGTAAAGACTGACATACCTCCATTCACACCTTCTAAGAGTAAGGTTTTCAAGAAGAGGTTTGAGCATGTTGAGATAGTTCCAGGTTACACAGCAATAACAGTTCTTGCTGTGGTTGCACTAGTATGCTACAAGAGAAAGAAGTCCAGACGACAGGGTTGAGATGAAGTTCACTCCAGAGTTGTTTAGATAACCCATCCTCTCCAACGTTGCACCAAGGATGCTGTCGATGTGAACTCCAAAGAATCCAAGCAGGGTTGATATGATTAAACCCCTAACGTCAATCAACCCCATGAGCATAGCAAACGTTGACACAGTTGAACATCCAATCAAAGCTGAAATCTCACCAACCATCGATACACCACCACTCGTCCCAGGCTCAACCAACCTGAAGTTTGTTATGAGGTAAACTTTATCTGCGGTCTTTCCAACCTCACTTGCCATAGTATCTCCCAAGGCAGTTGAGATCGATGCTACAAAAGCTAAAGTAAAGACTTCGTTCTTAAATACGCCGTAGTTCATTGCAAAGAAAAGAGCAGGTAAACTGTTGCTGAAGACATTTGCAAATCCCCTTGCACCTCCAGACTGTTCAGCAATCCCCCTCTCAAGCTTCAAACCATACTTGTATTTCGTTATAGCTGAACCCAAGACGTAAAATACAAGTAGCGTTAAGAAGTATCTGATATCGGAATAGACTATCGTTATAACTCCAATCAGTGTTGCACTCATCAAGCCACTCTCATCTGCAATCTTAAACTTCAAAGCAAGAAAGCTGAGAAGGAAGGAAAATAGGAAAGCAAGTGCAATCTGAGTGAACTGTATGTCCAGAGCGTAAACGTGGAATACAGCAAGTGTCGTTGAGACTGTGAGTATTATCAACAGTGGTCTTGCATCTATGCTCTCCATGAGTGAGGCTGAGAGTGATGAGACGAGGGCTAGGAGTATCATGTAGTTGAAGCTCCAATTTAGAAATATGTTGAGGTATGAGAGGTAGAGGATTGAGAGTGAGAAGTATATGGCTAAGGATGAGATTGAACCTCTGACAAACCTATGGCCTATCAGTATAAATATGGATGTCAGTAGAACTTCGGACAGACCAAGCCTTGTGAGTATGGTTATCGTTAGAGATAGGAGGATTGCATCGAAATCTCTATATCTCTTTAAGTATGAAATTGATGCGATCAGTAACATTATGATTATTGTAAGATCGATTGAGAGGGGTGAAGTGAGGGTTGACAGGGATACGATCTCAAGCATGGAAGAGGTTGAGTTTGTTACTTAAAAAGTTGATGGGGATGATAATCAAGTTTTATGAGAGGAAGCTTGAGCTTGTTATAAGGAGGGGTAAAACTCCCAGACACATAATGGTTGTCACCGAGAGTAGATTCTTGGACAGGTTGGATGAGTTTTTGGAGTGGTGTAGGAGGTTCAAGATAAGTGAGGTTACGGTTTGCATAAGGGAGGGGGAGAGATCAGTTGTATCAAGATCTTTGGATGGTTTGAGCTTGAACATCGTCACAGGTTACAGTGGGAAGGATGAGATTGTAGATGCTGTTAGGGAGTTGGCAAGACTCGTTAAAGAAGGTTGTCTAAATGTGGAAGATGTGAATGAGGAGACATTTGAGATGTTTTTGAAGATAAGGAGTTCACCAGATTTGATTGTGAATGTGGGTGACGAGATTCCAGAATTTCTGATATGGCAAAGTATATACAGCGAACTCTACTTTGCGGACATAACTAGATTCAGATACGTGGACTTCCTCAGATGCCTTAGGGACTATCAGAGGAGGGAGAGGAGGTATGGAAGATAGACTACTAAGAATTGTTAGGGTTATAGCGGATTACCAGTTTGGGAGGGGTGCTGGGAGGGCGTTGTTTCCAGATACCTGTAAGTTTGTTCTCTCTTCAAAGGGTAAAATTAGGCAGATAAAGGATGGAGGAGTGAGAATTGCAACATTGAAGGCTGAAACTGGATTTTTTACGTTGAGCATAGAAGGTGCGAGGAGGTTGCATAGAGCGTTTGAGTATCCTAGGTTGAGGGTTGTGGTTTTGAATGAGGTTTCAAGCTTCATAGCCAAAGGTAGAAACGTCTTTGCAAAGCACGTTGTGGATGTTGATAGGAATTTGAGGGCTAACGATGAGGTTCTGGTTGTCGATGAGGATGATAGGCTAATTGCAACTGGAAGGGCTGTTTTGGGTGCGAGGGAGATGTTGGAGTTTGATAGGGGTTTGGCTGTCATGGTCAGGAGAGGTATCTCTTGAGAATCTTAACGGCATCATCAAACGATCTTGGAGCTTGGAGTCCCAAACTCAAGAAGAGCTTTACAATTTGAGGTGCATCCAATCCATTCCTCCTAAGCTTATCCAAGTCTGAAAGTATCTCATCTGGCTCTCCAATGTCTATAACCCTACCATTCAGTATCATCACCCTGTTGGAGTAGAGAGCCAAATCGACATCGTGGGTTGCAATGACTATCGTCATCCCCTCATCTACAAGCTTAAGTATCGTTTCAATCAAATCTCTCCTTGATATTGGATCCAAATTTGCAGTTGGTTCATCCAAAAGTAGTATTCTTGGCTTCATACATACTACGGAAGCAATTGCAACCTTCTTCTTCTCACCAAAGCTCAGATGGTGTGGGTATTGATCCCTTATCTCCTCAAGTCTAAACTTCGAAAGAACCCAATTTACCCTATCCACTATCTCATCCTTATCCAAACCAAGGTTTATCAATCCAAATGACAGATCGTCAAAGACAGTTGGCATGAAGAGTTGATCGTCTGGATTTTGAAATACCATACCAATTGTCTCAACAAGCTCCCTCCTATCAAAATCGTCTATACTCCTACCAAACAACCTTATGACACCTTCCCCCTTTAAAACTCCTGTCAAATTTAAAAAGAGTGTAGTCTTTCCAGCACCGTTTGGACCTATAACCGTTAAAATCTCACCCTCCCTAACATCAAACGTCACATCCTCCAAAACCCTCTTATCCTCATACGAGAAGTTCAGATTTGAAACCTCCAAAGCAAGCATATATGTAAGGCAATCGCAAGGTATAAAGTTGTTGCAACAAACAGAAGATCATACTTACCCATCTTGAAATCTGTCATTAAACTGAGTCCAGTGTATCCCCTCATTATCATAGCCTTGTAAACGTTTTCAGATCTCTCATAGCTCCTTATGAATAGTGTTGCAATTAGCTTTCCAATAGTTTCAAGTGTCCTCTTTGAAGTTTTCCACTCAAAGTTTTTTAGCTTGAGGGATGTTGATAGCTTCTCATACTCCTCAGCAAGAACAAATATGTATCTGTATGTGAACATGAGGATCTGGGTTAGTATGTTTGGAAAACCTATCCCATTCAAAGCCTTTATCGATACATCAAATCTTGAAGTTGAGAATGCAACAAATATCAGTATCAAAGCCGAAGTAGCTCTCAAAAAAACCTTAAACGGTTCATGACCAAAGATGAACATCGTGATTGATATTGCAAATATAAAGATGAGTCCATACTTCAACTGTTCAAAAACAAACCTCAGAGGAATCCTTGTCATCAGGAGTAGTGAGATGGATATTGTAAGTGAAAGAAGACATGAAGTTAAATCTCTAAGTAAGACTGTTGAGAAGAGGAGGATGAATATTCCCAATAGTTTTGCTCTTGGATCCAGCTTGTGGATTGGAGACTCGAGATGACTGTATCTGTCAATCAAGTGGTGTCTCATCTCCTCCTCCTCGCAACGTATAGTGATATTCCAGCCAACCCCATGAGGTAACCGAGTCCAGATACAACCTTGAGATACATTGGTTCCTCCCTAACAACAACCTTACTTAAATTCACATTGCACTCCGCCCTGTGTCCCATCGACTCAATCACAACTCTGTAAGTTTCACCAATCTCGGGCTTGAATCTGAACGTTCCATTTTCGTCGGTCTTTCCTTCAACGTATAGACTTCCATCTGACCTGTAAACCTTCACATTACCATTAACAACACTCTCACCACCACCATACCAAGCGTAAACCTCTATCTCATTGATCTTGTAATCTACATACATCCTGTGTGCGTTCACTGGTATCAGTAGCAGTATTATCAAAAAAATTAAGATCCTCATACCAACATCTCCCCCCTAACCTTCATGAGCATGGATACAACAAAAAATGAAACTATAGCCTCAACAATTGCAATTGGAATGTGTGCGACAAAGAATATTTCAGCAAACTCGTAAAACTCCTTACCACTCAGAATCAAAACTAGGGATGTTAGTAGGACTGCCAAAAAGACTGCAAGTCCACATGCAAATCCTGCATTTATTGGATTTGCCTTCAACTTGAAGATACGGTATGAAATCAAGGCTGGGATACCCATGTCGAGTGTGTTTATTCCAAGTGTAGTTATACCTCCATGCTGAAAGAGTAGAGCTTGAAGTAGTAGTCCAACGAATATTGCTGGATACGAGTAGCATCCAAGTAGAACTCCAACAAGACCGTTCAGAATTAGATGTGCAGATGTTGGACCTATTGGGACGTGTATGAGAGATGCAACGAAGAATGCTGATGTTACAATCGACACCTTTGGAACGTCCTCAACCCTCATCTTCCTTGTTGTGAAAAACAGTATTATGGATGTCAGTATGTATCCAGATATCCAGACCTCTGGCGAAAGGACACCGTCACTTATGTGAACCATCTACCTCCTCACCATCGCAACAATCGATATCACAATTGCTATCAAAGCCAAACCTATAGCACCATAGGTCAAAGAATTTCCAGTTTTACCTTCAATCTCACTTATCTTGCTTTTAATTCCTTTTAACTCCTCTCTAAGTTCTATTTTATATGGGAAGCTCTCAAGGACGGGAACTATAATAACACCCCTCTTCTCAACCTCATCCTCAGCGTAAGCTCCAACAAACCATATCCCTGGCTCATCGAGTGTGTATCTGAACTCACCGTCCTCATCAGTCTTGACAACCCTCGTGAACATCATAGGTGGATCCTGCTTGAATTTACTTTCCGCAAGCTTTACTATTGGCTCAGCTTCATCCTTGGTATGATACTTCTCAACCTCAACAACCGCATTGGCTAAAGGTTTACCATTGAATAAAGCCTTACCACTGAATACAAATCCTTCCTCAATTCCGTAAGGTCTCGTAAAAGGTATAACCTCAACCTCCTGTCCAACAACAGCATCCCATCCCTTCCAAGCCTCTTCACCACAGTGAATTATGGCTTTTGTGTAGTCCAGTAGGTTGTGTTCCTCAGCGTATAGCTTTACGGAGACTATGTAATCCCCCATCTTATCCACCTTAAAGGAAACCTTCCAAGCCTTGACACCCTCAAGCGTAACAGATTCTGGTGTGAGGTTTGTTACGACACCATCTGGATCCCTCAGTGAAACCTCAACATCTGGACAATCGAAGAGCTGATGTTCAAATGGATGTCCCCAGAGTATGTAGAGTGTCTTCGTTTCTCCAAGTTCTGCCAAGTAGTCTTCAGCTTTTGCATCGAGACTTGGTAGTATCATCGTAAAGTGTGCACTTGAAACACCAACAAGCATTATCAATATGAAACAAATCACAACCCCTTTTTTCATATTCAATCACCAATATGATCTAACTTTTGTATCACTTATAAATTTTTCGATTTCATCAAATAAGACTAAAAACTTCATTAGTATTATCAATATATAGTATTATCAAATATTTTATTTATTAGTCAAAGGTTAGTCTTCAAAATTTTAACAGATGTATCATTATGAAGGGCTTTGTTAAGCAATTGCTGCATGAAAATGAAACCATAATTATATCATAATCGGGTTTTAAACGAGTTTATTAATAGTTCATCTAATTTTAATCAAATTTTTTATTAATCATGATTACCACCAAATCGGAAGCTTAGCAAATTATATTAAAATTACTAAAAAATTTGAAGATCTCTGTATTGGTTTGTATAGTAAAAGCTTATTTAACAATAACCAATGCAAGCTTATTACCAACAAATCCTGAGATGAACGATATTGCGATCAGTGCAATTCCAAGATCTGCCTGAACCCAAATGTTGTGGTGATATCCTAATGCTAACCAGTTTATGAGTAAGCAAACAGAATTTCCAAAGCCACCGTTCACTCTTTCAGTCAGAAATCCCATAAGGAAGAATGAAATCAAGCCATAAACACCAAACCATTCTGGACTTGTGATACCGTACCAAGGGCTTACAAGTAGGCAGAGAGATACAATCAGTAAAGCTGTGATAACTCCGTAATTCTTACCTAACATCCTGTAGGATATAGATATCCAGAATACAAACACAAAACCACCAAACAAAGCCAAGCCTAAGAAAGGAACTTTGAATCCTAAAGCGTTCAAAATTGATCTTATTGGATAGATGTTTATCAGAAAGCTACAAAGTGCACTGCAAAATGCAAGACCAATCTTCTTTAGTTCACCAGAAACAACGTCTGCAAACATCATTTTTGTCCATCTCCTTTACAAACCTCATGTGCCTCTCGATCACATTTCCAAAAGCCCTACCCAAGAAGTATCCAAACTCACATAAAAAACAACAAGGACTTTGCAAACAATCCCAAGTGACATAAACACAGTTTTTTACTATTCTACATGGAATTTCATGCTTCTTTGGTATGTATACCTTAACCCCTTTAATCTTCTTAACATCTTTGAACAGTTTACTCTCTTCATCTTTGCTAACGTAATCAATCGTCTCATCGTGTAAATTGAAGATTCTGTGGAGAACAACTCCATCAACACCCAAATCGCTACCGAGTTCAACTATCTCTGGTATTTCATTTATATTTTCAGAAAATATTGTTATATCTATGAAAATCTTTAGCTTACTACCTCTCATTATCTTTTCATTTATAAGACTTTCAAGATTTTTTACAACTTTTTCCTTCTCCTCTAACGTATATATTCCAAAAGCGACTTCATCTAACCCACTCTCAAATATATTACCGATATTTTTGTGTATTAACGTACCATTCGTTATTAGGCTTGTCTTCAGGCCTAAAGATTTTGCGTAGCTTATCATTTTGAAGAGTTGTGGATGCAACAAAGGTTCACCCCATCCGTGAAATGCGACCTCTCTAAAATCCTTCAAAGGCAATATTTTAAAGTCTTCAAATTTCAGGTAACCGACATCTCTACTTGTCCTCATACAGATTTTGCACCTTAGATTACAGTCGTTTGTAACCTCCAACTGCATAATAGTTGGTTTTAAAAAATTGAAAAACATAATTATGCTTTAGCCTTTTTAATAGCACTTACAACACTAAATGCCAAGACACCAACAATAGTTACAAGTCCAACAATCTGATTTATTAACATTGTTTTAGCCATTGCCACAGCACTTGTAGCCGTAACAGATATTGGTGCACACATTTTTTATCACCCATATTGAGATATACATTCACATATTTAAACTTTTTTAATTTTAGGTAGAATCTAGTGAGAGAAAGCTTTAAGTATAATAATATTTGATAACACTTTGATATGATGAGGTGATAATATGAGATGGATTTTATTTGTGTTTCTGATGCTATTAGTGATTGGACAGGTGTCTGCAAGTGTTATTGACGATGTGCTCGAAAAAGCTAAGGATGTCAGTTATTACAAGGGAAATACAGATGTACTCGTAATGACAAACTTAGGTTACTCGAAAGGTTCTGAAATATACATGAACGAGTTCTTTGAAAAATCGGGTGTTCTATTTGACAAAAATGTTGTGTTCGTTCACAGTCCGTATTACAAGCCACTTTGGTTTGCATTCTTCAACAAGACTACTGGTGATTGTGTATACATTGAAATTAAAGGAGGAAAGATAGTCAAAACTGTCAAGGAGAACATAAAAGCTGATAGACTACTATCTAATCCAGAGGA
>Ga0190367_1000675_pt1 | contig 23073 bp, 24 predicted proteins | sample 4872181011_MG_FD_171838 | JGI IMG/M metagenome (GOLD analysis project Ga0190367, IMG submission 171838) | Hydrothermal vent microbial mat bacterial communities from Southern Trench, Guaymas Basin, Mexico - 4872-18-10-11_MG | ecosystem: Environmental > Aquatic > Marine > Hydrothermal vents >...
GAAGTGCGCCACCCTCTCAGCCAGCTCGGGGTCCAGCTTGCCCGGCATCAGCTGGGGGAAGTACTCCACTAGGGTGACTTTTAAGCCCCTCTTCCTCAGGGCGTAGGCCACTTCTATGCCCAGTGCGCTCCCACCAACTACTACTGCGCTACTGTATTTGCCCGCAGCCCCGCTTATGGCCTCCGCATCCTCAACCACCTTGAGGGTGTATACGCCGCGGCTATCCTCCACTCTTATCGCCCTCGGGATGTAGGGCCTAGAGCCCGTGGCCAGGATTAGGGCGTCGTACTCCTCCTCGATCACTTTGCCGCTCCTCAGGTCCCTAGCCCTCACCTTCCTGCCGCTAACGTCCACCTCCTCCACTATCGTGGAGGTGTGGACTACCAGGTTAGGCATGCGCGGGGCCTCCTCCACGACCGCGCTCCTCTCGAGGGAGCCCGCGATTAGGTCCGGGAGGCTACATGGGTGGTAAACCGCGTAGCTCCTCCTCTCAAACACTGTAATTGAGGCCTTCCTATTGGTCACGCGCGCGTAGCCAGCAGCGGTCATGCCGGCGGTCCCGTAGCCTATTATAACGATCTTCATCCGGGTCGCCACCCTTAACTAATGTGAGGCGGAGTTAAAAATTATCGGAAGCGTGCAGCAGGCCTTGCTTAACTCGGCATGTGTACGAGGCTGAGTTCTCATAGGTGGTTAAGGGCACTCCTGAGCCCTTACCAGATTTTTTTAAACTAAAGCTTTTATCGGGTGGAGCCCTCTGCATTGCGAGGCCTATGAGCGACGTTAGAGAAGCGATAGATAAGCTGCTGAGGCCGCGCACCGTGGCCGTGATAGGCGCGTCCCGCAACCCCCGGAAGATAGGCCATCAAGTCGTCAAGAACCTGCTCGAGGCTGGCTTCCCGCGCAATTGCGTCTTCCCCGTGAACCCCAATGCTGATGAAGTGCTGGGGCTCAAGTGTTACCCCAGCGTCAGGGATGTTCCAGTGCCCATCGACCTGGCTGTAATCGCCATCCCCGCAGCGCTAGTCCCCAAAGTCTTAGAGGACTGCGGGGAGAAGGGGGTGAGGGCTGTCGCCATCATAACCTCCGGCTTCAAGGAGGTGGGGAATGTTAAGGCTGAGAGAGAGCTTGTGGAGATAGCTAGGAAATATGGGTTCAGGATACTAGGCCCGAACATAGTGGGGATCTGTGACACGGTTAAGGGGGTTAACGCGAGCTTCTGCCAAGGCCTCCCCCTCAAGGGCCGGATAGCGTTCATCACTCAGAGTGGGGCTCTCGCGATAGCTCTAGTTGGGTGGACCCAGCTGAAGGGTGTGGGGCTCTCAGACCTCGTGAGCCTGGGGAACAAGGCTGACCTCAACGAGGCTGATTTCGTGGAGTACTTCGGCCAGGATCCCCACACGAAGGTCATCACCGCCTACCTCGAGGGGATCGAGGATGGCAGGAGGTTCATGGAGGTTGCATCAAAGGTATCGCCCATCAAGCCCATCATAGTACTCAAGGCGGGCCGGGCTGAGAGGGCCTTAGGCGCCATTAGGTCGCACACAGGCTCTCTAGCTGGCTCCGACGCGGTGGTCGACGCGGCCCTCGAGCAGTGTGGAGTCATAAGGGCTCCTACATTCATAGAGCTGTTCGACTGGGCGGTGGCGCTAGCGGAGCTACCGCTGCCAAAGGGCGAGAACGTGGTGATAGTGACGAATGGCGGGGGGGCTGGTGTGATGGCGACTGATGCAGCTGAAGCCTACGGGGTTAAGCTGATGGATATCCCGCCTGACCTGGCTGAGAGGCTTAGGAGGTACATGCCCCCATTCGGCAGCACCTTTAACCCCGTCGACCTGACAGGGATGGCCACCAAGGAGTGGTATAAGGGCGCCATACTGGAGCTCCTGAAGGACGATAGGGTGCATGCCATAGCCGTCCTCTACTGCCACACGGCAGTCACCCACCCGAGGGAGATAGCCGACGCGATCCTCGAGGCCAGGCGCGAGGCTGGAGTCGAGAAGCCCATAGTGGCGAGCCTCATAGGGGGCGAGGAGTGCCTCAACGAGATCGAGAGGCTGACTAGCGAGGGAGTCCCGAGCTACGAGTCGCCGGAGAAGGCCATGGCAGCCCTCGGCGCGCTGTTCAGGTACAAGAGGCTGAGAGATAAGCTGCTGAGGCCAAGGACGTACCCGGAGGTGAAGGCGGATGTGGAGCTAGCGAGGAGCGTGATAGAGAAGGCTTTGAGCGAGGGGAGGAGCGCCCTCACCCCCCTGGAAGCCGCCCAGGTAGCTAAGGCTTACGGAATCCCAGTGCTCGAGAAGAGGCTCACGAAGACTCCCGAGGAGGCTGTCAAGGCGGCTGAGGAGGTGGGGTACCCGGTCGTGCTTGAGGTCGAGTCGCCCCAGGTGATACACAAGACCGAGGTGGGCGGGATAATCCTGGATCTGAAGAGCGGGGAGGAGGTCGCTGAGGCCTTTAGGAGGATAGTCGAGAACGTGAAGAGCAGGGTGCCTGAAGCCGAGATAAAGGGCGTCATCGTCAGGAGGATGGCGCCTAAGGGCGTGGAGGTCCTGATAGGCATGCACAGAGATCCCTCCTTCGGGCCTGTCATAGCGTTCGGCAGCGGGGGCGTGCTGGTGGAGCTAATCCGGGACGTGACGTTCAGGGTGGCTCCAATCTCACTGGAGGAGGCTAGAGAGATGGTGGAGAGCACCAGGATTTACAGGGTTTTGAGGGGCTTCAGGGACCAGCCCGAGTGCGACGTAGAGGCTGTAGTAGACGTGCTGCTCAGGGTATCCAGGCTGGCTATGGACCTGCCCGAGGTCAGCGACGTGGACATCAACCCATTCTTCGTATACGAAAAGGGGAGGGGAGGCATGGCTATAGACGTCAAAATACTATTGAGGAAGGCCTAGCCCTCCTCCCTTTTAACTACCCTCTCCACGTACTCCTCGGCTGTTAGCAGCTTCTCCACCGCGCTCGGATCATCCACCTCTACCTCGACTATCCACCCCTCACCGTAGGGGTCCCTGTTTATCAGGCCCGGGTCGTCATCCAGCTTCTCGTTGTACGCCACAACCCTGCCGCTAACTGGCGCGTACACCTCCCCCACTGCTTTTATCGACTCCACAGTTGCTAGGAGCTCGCCCGCCTCAACGCGACTCCCCACCTCGGCGGGCTCCACGAACACTATGCTCTTCAACTTCTTCTGCGCGTAATCCGTTATCCCCACTCTAGCGCGCTTGCCCTCAACCACCTTTATCCAGGCGTGCTTCTCATGATACCTCCTGTCACGAGGGAAGACGTAGCCCCCATACTCCAAGGTCTCGCCCACTGTCATCCCACTCCATTTGTGCAAAGCCACATTTTTAAGCTTCGCTTTTTTACGCTAGCTAAGCTCATTGAACTTGAGCTCCATTCCGAGGTCTCCCTGAATATGAGAATATTACACAAAATCGATTAGCTTCACATTGTTCATCATTATTCAATTTTACTATTTATTTGGGATAAATAACACAGAAAAACAAACATTTTTTATCTCGCCAATATATAAACCTGTCCGAGCTAGTCCAGGGCATATCTATAATCTGCAAAAAGAGGGAGGTTTCTGGTGGTGGGCATTAGCTGAGAACGACGTGTATTACGATGACTATCCACATGACATTTTGGTAGGTAGCTCAAAATCTAATGCGGATGCAGGCGCGTATACACCCATCTCATGGGGTGTTAAAAGGAAGTGGACTAGGCTCGACATAGACAAGGCAGAGGCCTTTATACGTGCATGGTTCTACAACAATGTCTTGCTCACATACTGGGAAGCAGAATGCTATGCATGGGTAGATCCTCCCTACAAAGGAGGTTACCATAGAACGATCTGAAATATATTCTAACGAAGCATGAGAAAAATAGTATATTTCCTGCTACCTTTTCTAACCATTCTATTACTATACTGCATAATACTATATAACATTTCAAATGTAAAAGGAAGTTTAAATAATGGATGGAAGTTACCTGCTAAGCTTATCATAATTTACAAAGGTGCTCAGTATCCATTTAAAATAATTCTGAGTAATGGAACTAGTACATTCCTAAGAGAAAATTTTAAGATAATGCTTATCCTGAGCAAGGAATCTAGCATTCGACTAACATTAAAAGTAAAACTTAATAATACTGTAGTAGAAAGAGCATTCGAATACAATAATTTAAAAGTCTTAGCTAACGAAACTTTATTCATCGTAGAGCCTAAACACTTAAAAGAAGGGACAAGCTTCTCTGTTTACACCTATGGGGACTTAACACTAGTAGGAGAGGTTGAGAAAGAGACGCTATTCCCTACAGCTAAGCCAGGAGTAAGAGTTCAAGGGATCAGCGTTAGTGGATGGTACTATAGGAAAGGGAAGGAACTTGGACCTGTAGTACTTGGATACGACAGGGATAGCGGCATTCTCGTACACTGGGGCATGAAGCTGATAGATCCCCTCCTAATGAAGATGGGAGTAAGAGAGGTATGGGGAGGAATGCTGATTCTTGAGAAGTGCGAGGGACTTAAGCTATCGTTGGTCACACAATGGAGTGATCTCTTTACAAAGGTTATATGGCTCACCACGTATTTTCTAGCACTTTTAATCACTTTTATACTGTTAGCTCTCTATAAACGTAAAAAGGTGGGTAGACAATGAAGGTAGTAGAGTTTAAAGACGTTTACAAATTCTTTGGGAATACAGTGGCATTAGACGGAGTATCGTTCTCTATGCCTCAGGGTTTAAGCTTGTTACTAGGTCCAAATGGTTCAGGTAAATCAACAGCAATAAACATCATGGCTGGCCTAATAAGACAAGATCGGGGCTATGTTAAAGTGCTAGGCGAAGATCCTCGTGATGTAAATAGAGAGGGGCGCAGAGTGGGTTTCTTAATTGAGAAATACTGGTTCTATGATTTTCTAACAGGGTACGACCACTTAATGTTAGCAGCTAAAATCCTTGGCTTAAGCGAGCCCGAGATCCATGTAAAAAAGGTGTTAAAAGTCGTTCAGCTAAGCGAGTACGCTCACAAAGCTGTGGGTACATACTCTAAGGGCACGTTGCAGAAGTTAGCTATAGCTCATGCCCTCCTCGGAGATCCTGAGCTGATAGTGCTGGACGAGCCTTTCGCAAATTTGGATGTTGAAACCTCCGCCAGCCTAATGAACCTTATAAATGAACTAGTGCGTGAAGGACGTAGCGTTTTAGTGAGTACACATGTGCTATCTCATTTCAAAGAGCTTAGAGCTGGGCATGCAGTCCTGCTCCATAAGGGTAAGGTAATGTGCGAAGTAGAGTTGGGAAATATCATGAGAGTACTTGAGAAGACGGTTGTAGTCAGGGGAGAGCCGCTTGAAGCCATATACAGGGCTTTAAAGCTAGCTGGCTTTCGATGCTTCACTGTAGAAGACAAAGTGCTGGTGAAGGTGTCGCATCATGAGGAGCTCCAAGAGATAATTAAAGCGTTGAAAGGCATTAAAGTAGTCGATGTGAGAAGCGGTGTACTGGAAATAGAGGATTTACTTAATCTCTTGGTGGATGAGGATGAAATTAATAGCCGCGGAAGTTAGGGAGTCTTTCCGCTTTCCCGTACCTGAGCTATGCATAGTAGCCGTCTCCTTGGTTGTCATACCGTGGACTGCATATACGGCTGGTAGAGCAGCAGCATTGCCATGTACGCAGTCGCTAACAATCATTGAAGAGTACGCCCGCTCTATTACGTTAAGGAGCTATGGGCAGGTAGCGCCTATTGTCGCACTATTAACAACCATACTCTCATCATTGTCTCTTGCAAGAGATTATGAGAGAGGTAAGATGCACCTGATATTCACACTTATACGCTCAAGGGGCATATACGTGCTAAGTAAGGCACTGGCAAACTCGGTGCTGCCCATTTTGTCAGCCGTCTATTCACTGGGGCTGGCCATAGCTCTTTCAACGCCTAGGTTTCCTTGGCTAGCCTATTCAGCAACTATTGTAGTTTTGAGCTTAGAATCGATATTTTTCGCCTTACTCTCAACGCTCATAGCCACGCTAGCTAAAAGGCTAGTGCCTTCTCTAGTCCTCTCTACTTTAACGACTCTACTGCTGAGCACATTAGCAGGCACTTTAGAGTTAACTGGTAGAGTATCAGTAGCTGAAATGTTACCACCTCTAAGCTTTCGAAAACTATTAGCAGCGTTTATGCAAGGTAAAGAAGTGCATATCCCAGCTTCGTATAATGTAGTGTACATGTTGATCACAGCTATAATGTTGTATTACTATTCCGAAAATAAGTTAGAGGTGAGTAAATAGTGACTCCCTCCTCTTTAATAAGAATTGGAATAGTGCTCCTAGCTACATCAGCTATCCTACTATTAACTGCTTTAACCACGAGTTATGAGAGCGAGATCGGTGCAAGCGGGCCCTCCTACGTTAATACAACGTACTGTCTATATCTACCGCCAGCAGAAGAGGTGGTCATACAGGTGGGTGTACTGGGTGAAGAACGAGTGGAAGGTAAGGCGCAGGTGATTCTTACGGATGAGACCGGTAAAATCTTGGAGAGCTTAAAGGGGCGTATGCCGTTAAGCCTCAGAGTAGTTATCAAGACGAGGGGGATTTACTTACTTAACGTCGAAAGAATCAATAATAGCGGTCCTCTGCCTGTTATGGTTAAGGTCAAAGGCTTAGAGAGGGACAGATTACTGGCGACAGAAGTCTTAGCTTTAGCAGGGCTGGGGATGATGATATGTGGTGCTGTGAAATCATTAATGCAGGTAAAGCTCGAATAGAGAACTCTCACCGGAGGCGTTGCTGCCGAAGGATCTTGTGATCACTCTAAAGCCATGTGCGTAGACTGTGCTACTATCATAGGCCGAAGTCGGCAACGCATAATTAAGCACCTTGGGAACCTCAAGTCGATGAGCCTCGAATTCCCCAAGGGCTTCCTCTGGGGCATCTCGATGGCCGCGTTCCAGTACGAAATGGGGGCTTCCAGAGAGGCTGTGGACCCTAACAGCGACTGGTACGTGTGGCTCCACGATAGGAGGAATGTTGAGAGGGGAGTGGTCAGCGGCGATGTGCCTGAGGATGGGCCTGGCTACTGGGACCTGTACAGGGTGGATCACCGCTGGGCGCAGTGGCTGGGGCTTAACGCCTGGAGGATGAACCCCGAGTGGAGCAGGATATTCCCGAGGAGCACCAAGAGCGTCAAGGTCAGCGTGGATAGAGATGAGGAGGGCGTTAAGGCGGTGGACGTAACTGAGGAGGCTCTAAGGCAGCTCGACGAGCTGGCTAATCAGGAGGCGGTTAAGCGGTACAGGGAGATCTTCGAGGATATTAAGTGCAGGGGCATGAAGCTGATCATAAATCTGTACCATTGGCCCCTGCCCATCTGGCTACACGACCCGATAAGGGTTAGGGATACCAACGCTAGGGAGGGCCCCAGAGGCTGGCTAGACGAGGATGCTATCGTAGAATTCGCGAAGTTCGCTGCCTACGTGGCGTGGAAGTTCGGCGACCTAGCCGACATGTGGAGCACGATGAACGAGCCTAACGTCACCTGGTCCATAGGCTACACTGGCGGCAACTTCCCGCCGGGGCTGAACGACTACAAGCTCTCATACCGGGCGGCCCGTAACATAGTCCAGGCACACGCGAGGGCGTATGACCAGATAAAGGAGGTTGTGGGCCGTGAAGCTCAAGTCGGGGTGATATACGCGGTCACGCCAGCTGAGCCTCTGAGCGACGATGATAGGGAGGCGGCTGAGAGGGCGAACGAGGTGATGACTCACTGGTTCTTCAAGGCTATAACCGAGGGCAGGCTCTCAGTGCTCGGCATAGGAGAGGAGAGGCGGGAGGATCTGCGGGATAGGGTTGACTGGATAGGGGTCAACTACTACAGCAGGTTAGTGGTGAGAGCATCGGAACGCGCGCCGGGCTTCGAGGTGGTTAGCGGCTATGGCTTCGCCTGCAAGCCCTCCTCCAAGTCGCTGGCCAACAGGCCGACCTCCGAGGTCGGGTGGGAGATCTACCCCGAGGGCATGAGGAGCGCCATCAACATGTGTAAGCGCTATGGGAGGCCCATGATGGTGACCGAGAATGGAGTGGCCGACGCCGCCGACAGGCTGAGGCACTGGTACATCGTATCACACCTCCACCAGCTACTCAAGGCCATCAAGGTGGATGGAGCTGATGTAAGGGGCTACCTACACTGGAGCCTGATAGACAACTTAGAGTGGGCGTCGGGCTTCAAGCCCAAGTTCGGCCTGATATACGTAGACCTCAAGACTAAGGAGAGGTACCCGAGGCCCAGTGCCTACGTGTATAGGGACATCGTGTCTCAGAATGCCCTTCCGGAATACCTGCTTGAGTACGCCAGGTACCCGAACATCCTAGCGCCCCCATAAGGCCCCAGCAATGCTGGGGGTAGAAACATTAGACTGTAGCGTTTTGTATTCTGTATCATTCTTCGAGTAAAAGCACTTACAATGCAATGTTCCACCATTTTCGTGGGCTTGCGGGGCGGTGGGAGCCGTGCTCCAAGCCCGCTAGGCTGAAGATAGATGGGAGCCCCGTGCCGCTGGGCTCGACTGCCGCCCACGACCCCACAGGGTGAGCCGCCTAGGCGAGCCCCCTGGGCGAGGCGGAGCCAATGAAGCCGCACCACGATGAGGCAGAAATATAAGGAGTGATGCGGTCCGAGGAAACGGAACCCTTTATTAAGATTGCGGCGGCCTCTTTTATTGTGTCCACGCCCTCGGGTGGAGACAAGATAGTGGCTTACGTGATACTAGTGGTCGAGGTCGGTAGGGAGTACGAGGTCCTCAGGAAGCTGCTTGAGATGGACGTGGTCAGTGAGGCGCACGTGGTCTACGGTGAATTCGATGTCATCACGAAGCTCGAGGTGGGAAACCTGGAGGAGCTGGAGGAGGCGGTGATGAACATCAGGAGGATACCGGGCGTCATAAGGAGCAGTACTTTAATATCCGCGTAGCGACGGCCCTGAGGGGATGAGGAGCGCGTTGGTGTCCTAACTCGTGTGGAGTGATGGGCGGCCTGACCCCCGCCCCATAAGCCCCATCCACGTGTTTTAGATGTCTTCCCGCGTGAGTACTCATGCTCCAAGCCAGGCGCTAAGCAAGTTGTATGAGAGGTAGGTGGCTAGCGATAGGGACAGCGGTATGGGCAGGGCGGCGACATAGCGGCGCTTCTCCAGGAGCTTTAGCGTCGCATGCACTCCGATGAGCATTGAGAGGAGCACGATAGCAAACCTGAGGAAGTCTAGGCGTGGGCTGAGCAGGGCTAATGCCCCCATTGAGCTGTAGAGTATGACGTCGCCCATGCCTATGGCCACGCCGCCGAAGTTCACGGTGAGAGGAGCCAGGGGGGAGGGGCCTGTCCCAGCGTCAGCGGGGCCCTGGGTCTTGAGCACCTCCTTCAGTAGGTGCTTCAGGGGGCCTCTATGCACGGCATACACGTCGTACAGGGCGGCGGCCAGGAGCATCAGGAGTAGGCTGGTGGGAGCGGCCATGGAGGCGAGTATGGGGCCCAGCAGCGAGCCCACAGCCACCTGCAAGAGGGCTGACGCCGGATTGGATGGACGCATTAGGGTGAGGTAGAGGGTCGCGGCGGCGAGGGTAACTGATAGGGCGTCTGCCGCTAGCGGCTGGAGCCTAATGGCATACGCGTACACCTCCCCGACCAGGAATGATGCCATGGAGAGAGCGGCTGAGCCTACCAGCTTTAGGAAGGTCAGCCTGAGCTTGGCGAGCAGGAGCATGAGGAGTGCGCCGCCCAGCAGGAGGGCTATGAACAGTAATGAGTTGAGGAGGGCGGGCGCGACGCCCTCCTCCTTTATGAAGGGCCCCTCTAAGAGCGCGGCAACTCCGCTCATGTGGAGTAAGAGCGCCCCTCCCCCTCCCAGAACGCCCGTGCCTACCAGTATGGCGAGCTGTGCCCTGAGGAAGGCCTTCCTAACACTCACTTGATCACCTGTCCCTACCCTACACCTCAGCTAAAAACTGTACCTGATCCCCCGGGAGAGCATATTTTAAGCCTCCCACCAGCTTACTCCCCCGGATGAGGAAGTATACGGGGGCTGAGCAGTGATGACTTCTGGCCTTACCGATGCTACGTCTGATGAGGCTTGAGTAGCTGAGGAAAGCTGAGCGAGCAATGTTATTTAACAGCCCTTTCACAGCTCCACTGTGGAGAGTGTAAAGGATCTGCTTAGGCTGGGGGCGAGGGTTGATCCAGTAATTGAGGAGTACCTCCTGAGGGACGCTGACCCCGAGTTCCATGAGGCGATTCTGTACCCGATCAGGACTGGGGGCAAGCGGCTGAGGCCAGCCTTGACATTAGCCTCAGCGCTGGCTGTGGGGGGGCGCGTGGAGGATGCGCTGCCGGCTGCAGCTGCCGTGGAGCTCGCCCACAACTACTCGCTGATATTCGACGATATAATCGACCACAGCGAGCTGAGGAGGGGCAAGCCAACCCTCTGGAAGAAGTATGGAATAAGCACCGCCATACTAGTGGCTGTACACTACAGGGAGTCTATAGCTCAGGCCCTCGGCGACACCAGGGATCCGAGGACTTTCAGCTCCATAATGGCCAGGACCCTTAAGCTGTTAGTTGAGGGCGAGAGGCTCGACGTATTGTTCGAGCAGTCAGGGAGGGGGGATGAGCCGTATGTCGTTGAGAGGAGGAGGAGTGTCGTGACGCTAGACGATTACCTGGACATGGTCTACAAGAAGACTGGCGCTCTAATCGAGACTGCGTGCGTCTTCGGCGCTCTCTCAGGTGATGGAGGGGCAAGAGAAGTAGAGGCGTTGAGGAGGTATGGGGCGAACCTGGGAATAGCCTTCCAGGTGGGTGATGACATAATAGACATCTTCGGCCGCGAGGAGGTCACGGGTAAGAAGGTTGGGAAGGACATTGAGGAGCATAAGCTGGGGAATGTGGTGGTGATCCTCGCGCTGGAGGAACTCTCCCAGAGTGAGGGGGAGGAGCTGAGGAGCATACTCCGGGCCGAGAGGGTGGGTAGGGAGGAGCTGGAGAGGGCAATTGACATCATATCCAAGACTAGGGCGAGGAGTAGGGCTGAGGAGCTCAGGAGGAGATACGTCCAGGAGGCCCTCCAAGCCCTGAGCGTCCTACCTAGCTCTGAGGGTAGGGAAATGTTGAGGGCATTAGCCGAGTTCGTGGCGAGCAGAGAGTACTGAGGTGTGCTAGCTAAGTCTGGGAGTAGCGGAGCGGAAGGCTTATTGTGAGTTGAACGCCGCTACTAGAGGCACTGGGGGCCTGAGATGCATAGGCTCATAGTAGTAAAGCTGGGGGGCTCGTTGATAACTGATAAGCAGAGGCCGCTGAGCCTCCGGAGGGAGGCGCTAGCCTCCGTATCCCGCGAGATGGCGGAGATCTGCGAGTCAAGAAGGCTGGTGATAGTTCACGGGGGCGGGAGCTTTGGGCACTTCGCGGTCCTAAGGGCTGCAGGTTCTCGCTCCAAGCTAGTCGAGGAGGTTAGATACTGGATGACGCAGCTCAACTTGGAGGTTGTGCGGACACTGCGCGAGCGGGGGGTCCCAGCAGTTGGACTGCCGCCAATAGCCCTGGCCGTATTAGACGGGGAGGGCTTGTGTAGGGTGGATGCTGAGCTAGTTAGCTGGCTCCTCGAAGCCGGGCTAGTCCCCGTGACTCACGGCGGCCTGGTGAGGGCCGAGGCTGGGGGGCTCGAGATAGTGTCGGGAGATACCCTCGCCAGCGAGCTTGCTGTGAGGCTTGGGGCTGAAGCCCTCATATACCTGATGGATGTTGACGGCGTATACACCTCTGATCCCAGGGCTGGAGAGGGGGCACGCCTACTCAAGGTGGTGACGCCGCGGAGCCTAGACACCATACGCGGCTCAAGCTCGGGCATGGACGTGACAGGGGGGATACGCCTCAAGCTCATGGAGGCTCTCAGGGCTGCACGATCGGGTGTGCGGGTAGCGCTCGGGGGAGTAAGGGAGTTGCGCGCGATGGTGGAGGGGGTGGAGGGGCGCTACACGATTGTCAAGCCCTAGCTAGTTAGCTGGCTTGCAGAACGCTTATAAGCGCCCGAAGAAAGTACGCGAGAGCCTAAATCGACTTAAAAAGTGGTGAGGAGATTTGAGGATTTACTTCAAGGAACTTACGTTTAGGACGCATAAGAGGAGGGAGCTGGTCGACATAACCTCCGAGGTGGAGAGGGCTGTGGCTGAAAGCGGGGTTGCTAACGGCATCTGCCTGGTATTCGCTCCCCACGCCACTGCCGCGATAATAGCTAATGAGCACGAGCCGGGCCTGATGAGTGACATGCTCAGGAAGGTGGAGGAGGAGTACCCCTGGGATGGGAGGTGGGAGCACAATAGGATAGATGATAACGCGGCAGCACACCTCGCGTCAGCGTTCATAGGCTCAGCCAGGGTGTTCCCCGTGAAGAATGGCCGCATAGTGAGGGGGACTTGGCAGAACATCTTCCTAGTGGAGCTCGATGGGCCGAGGAGCTATAGGAGGGTGATCGTGGAGGTGTTGGGTGAGTGAGATGCCGCTGGAGGCAGTGTTCTTCGGCCACATAGTGATGGACACCGTGGTCAGGGGGGATAGGAGGTGGCAGAATATTGGAGGTACAGTGGTGTACGGCGCCTTCGCCGCACTTAGGCACGGCGTTAAGCCGCTAGTCGTCTCGAAAGTGGGGGATGACTTCCTCGACGAGTACCTGATAATGCTCGCGAGGAACAACATAGACATATCGTACATCAGGGTGATCAGAGGCGCCAGGACCACGCGCTTCAAGCTGGTCTACAGGGATTCTGAGAGGGAGCTCACGCTGTTATCCAGGGCTGAGGAGATAAGGCGCATCGACGCCGAGCTCGTCGAGCTGAAGGATAGGATAGCCATTGTAGGGCCCGTGGCGGGGGAGGTGGCGATTGACGCTCTCGAGTCCATACACTCCAGAGCTAGGCTGACTGGCCTGGACCTCCAGGGCTACCTCAGGAGGATCAAGGTGAGGGAGCCTGTCAGGCTGGAGAGGAGCGAGCTAGCCATTGAGGCTCTGGAGCACGCGGATATTGTGCATGCAGATGCTGACGAGGCGCGCGTTCTCACGGGGCTGGAGCCTCCCCAGAGCGCTAAGTGGCTCGCTGAGAGGGGGCCTAAGATAGCTCTCGTCACCATGGGCGAGGATGGCGCCTACGTGGCGTGGGAGGATAAGGTGATCTACGTCCCCGCTGCTAAGCCCTCACAAGTGGTTGATGTAACCGGGGCTGGCGATGTGTACCTGACAGTATTCTCCATAGAGTACGCGATTAGCGGCACAGTGGAGGAGGCGGCAGCGATGGCGGCAGCAGCCGTATCCTACCTCGTTGAGCGCCCTGGCGTAGACGGGCTTAGGGATAGGTGGAGGATTCGCGGCAGGGCCCGGGGGGTGATGGAGGGGATTAAGGAGATTGAGGTGAGTTAAGCGGCGCCTAAGGCTATTTATGTGAGGCCCTATTTCTGCACCCCGTGAGCGGAGAAGCCATTTTTACGGATAGGGCGCCGAAGCCCATAGGCCCCTACTCCCAGGCGGTAAGGGTTGGCAACGCGCTATTCATCTCAGGTCAGATACCCCTCGACCCTAGGACTGGCAAGCTTGTGGAGGGAGGCATACGCGAGCAGGCGAGGAGGGCTCTGGAGAATTTGAAGGCCATTGTGGAGGATGCGGGCTTCTCAATGGAGGACGTGGTGTGGGTAGTGGTATTCCTCAGGGACTTGAAGTTCTACGGGGACTTTAACGAGGTGTACTCACAGTACTTCAGGAGGCCGCCAGCTAGAGTAGTGGTTGAGGTTAGTGAGCTGCCGGGTGGGGCGCTCGTGGAGATAGCTGCTGTGGCCTTTAAGGGAGGAGGAGATTGAGCCTCGACCTCTATGAGATAGCGCTGAGAGTTGGAGGCTATCTAGGGCTATTCGTAGTCTCCGTGCTCGGCAACTTGATACCCTTCATCCCGATCCCCTACCTAGCTGTAGTCTTCATGTACTCTGCGGTACTCTCCTACGATCCCCTCCTCACGGGAGTTGTGAGCGGGCTGGGCGGCGCAGCTGGCAAGCTGATGGTATACCTCACTGGGAGGGGCGCCTCAAGGCTCATAGCCTCAGTAGTAGGGGGTGAGGAGAGGCTTGAGGCTCTCAAGAAGCTGCTGGGGGCTTACGGGGCTCTAGCCGCTTTCTTCTTCGCAGCAACGCCCTCGCCCGATGACGTGGTGATAGTAGTGTTGGGCATGATAAAATACGACCCATATAAGTTCCTATTGGCTGTGGCATTGGGCAAGATCGTCATAAGCCTCATCGTAGCTTATGGCGGGTGGGCTGTAAGCGAAGTCTTCAGCCCGATGGGGCTTTGGATCACACTCATCGCGTCCATAGCGCTGCTGGCCTTGGCAACTATCCTCATAATAGCCATTGACTGGGTCAGGGTGCTTGAAGTGGTCAGCAGGGAGGGGTGGAGGGGTGTGTGGAGGGAGTTTAAGGCCACGCGTGGAGGGGCGTTCCTCGCGTGGAGGAGAGCCTCCGGCTCTGGTGGCGACAGGTAATTAAGGGTGGGAGGAGGGGGGTAGGCGTGGCTGAGGACCACAAGTACGAGGTCCTCGTGAAGAGGCTGGATAAGCCTCTCAAGGTGCCAAGAGAGCTGAGCAAAAAGCTATCGGGCCTCTCCTCAAGGCTGCTGTCGAGGATGAAGAGGGAGGCGGTAGACTGTCCAGTCATGGGCAAGGAGGTCCCCTTCCTCCAGTGCTACTTCTGCCCTAATTTCGTTAGGCGGGTCATGGGAGTCGTCCACTGCCGCGGCCTCCCCTTAAGTGAGGAGCATGAGGCATGAGGAGATCGTGGAGCATCCTGAGAGAGCTGGACAGTTAAGCGCTGAGGAGCTCGCCGACATGCTGGAGGAGTGTACACGCCTGTTCGAGGGGGAGAGCCAGCTCCTGGAAGTTGAGGGCAGGGTGCTGGTAGTGGGGGATACCCACGGTGACCAGCTATCAACTTTAAATGCCTTCAAGGTGGATGCGGACGCCTACATATTCTTGGGCGATTACGTAGACAGGGGCCCTCAGCAGATCGAGAACATCAACTTCCTCCTGGCTAAGAAGCTGTCAGAACCTGAGAGGGTGTTGCTGATAAGGGGGAATCACGAGTCCCCACTCATGAACTACAGCTACGGCTTCTACACGCGAGTAGTGAGGGCATATGGGGCTGAGATCTATAGAATGTACGCCAGGCTCTTCGCTCAGATGCCCTACGCAGTGCTCATAAACTCTAGCGTCCTCGCAGTGCATGGGGGCATAGCTAGGGGGCTCAAGAGCCTGGATGACCTGCGCAGGCTCCCTAAGGGCGATTTAATTCCCTCCAATCAGCTGGCCTTCGAGGTACTGTGGAACGACCCTGACGAGAGCGTGAAGTGGTTCGCGCCTAGCCCGAGGGGGGAGGGCGTCTACCTCTTCGGGAGGAGTGCTCTTAAGAGCTTCATGGATGCTAACGATGTTAGGCTAATTGTGAGGGGCCACGAGTACTTCCCCACGGGCCTCTACACTTACTTCGAGGGCATGCTAGTATCCGTGTTCTCATGCCGCTACTACCCGTCGACGAGCCCCAAGGCAGTGCTGGTGAGGGATCATCGCTGGGAGCCCCTACCCCTCGACTGAGCGCTATGAAGCAGTCCACCGCCTAATGGCGAGGGCTGCCGCAGCACCAGCTGCGAAACCCCCCACATGCGCCCATGGCGCTACGCTGAGGGGGAGGCCCAGGCTAATGAGCCCTATCAGCAGCTGATAGGCGAACCAGGCCAGCACGTAGAGGTGTGCTGGGATGCGCAGCACTACAACGTAGTAGAAGATCACAAGGGTCTTCACGCGCATCCTGGGGTAGAAGACCGTGTACGCGCCCACCACCCCGGAGATTGCTCCCGAGGCGCCCACCAGCGGAGTGTAGAGGCCCCGCGCCACTAAGTGCTCTGGCAGCAGGCATGCTGAGGCCGCGTGAACTACATTGCCCACCACTCCGCTGAAGAGGTAGAGTAGTAAGTAGCGCAGCGGGCCGAGCTTATCCTCTACACTCCTGCCAAAGATGTAGAGGAAGAGCATGTTACCCACTAGGTGTGCTGGCCCTCCATGGACGAACATGGAAGTCAACAGTGTCTCGAGCCTGGAGGCTGTGAACAAGTACTTGGGCCTGAAGCCGTAGTTATTGATGATCGTCTCCAGGCCCCTCAGCATGGAGTAGGCGAAGATTAGCACGTTGCAGCTCAGGAGCACATAGGTGAGCACGGGAGTGCTCGTCCTCCTAACCTCGTCGCCTATGGGCAGCATCACTAGTAGTCACCGCACGGGCTGAGCACGGCCTCGATAAAGATAATTATGGCGACGCCCAGTTTCGCAAGGTGGCTACTGTGGAGAGAGTAGTCATACTGATACCGGGCATGCTGGGCGCGGGCTGCACTTCTGTGGCCGTGGAGCTCTCCAGGCGGATAGGACTCCACGTGGTTAACACTGAGAGGATAGTGAGGGAGATAGTCGCTGAGAAGAGGATCTCCTTCATGGAGCTCTCAGCCATGGTGAGGGATGGGGAGGTGGATCTCGAGGGCATCGTGAGGAGCGTAGCGCTAGACTACCTGAGGGAGGGCGGCGTAATAGTTGAGGGCCGCACCGCGCTAATGCTCCTCGACCAGCCCGCCACGCTAAAAGCCTTCCTTTACGCCGACAGGAAGGTAAGGATTGAGAGAGTAGCTAGGCGGAGGGGGATAAGCGTGGAGGAGGCTGAGAGGGAGGTTGAGAGGAGCGACGAGGAGAGGCGCAGGCTCGTAGAGAGGCTATACGGGAGGGAGCTCACCGATCCCGCCCTCTACGACGTTATGCTCAACACGAGCAACATACCCCCTGAGGAGGCCGTGGATCTAATAGAGGCTATGCTTAAGCCCAGGTTAGAGAGGTTAAATAAAGGGAGTAGCCAGTAGTCAAGTGACCTCTTTAGCTGCCTCCTCGTACCCGCTGTAGGCCTCCTTAGCCCCTACACCACGCACCATCGCCACGATGCTGATGTGGCGTGCCTTCAGGAACCTCCTGAGGACTTCGAGGCCCCTCCAGGGGTCCGTGTGCTCGCCACACGTGAAGACGTCGACGGCAGCGTACCCATACTCAGGCCAGGTGTGTATTGATATGTGAGACTCAGCCACCAGCACGTAGCCGCTCACGCCGTAGGGCTTGAAGCGGTGGACGTAGTAGTTAATGATGGTGCTGTTAGTCGCCTTAGCCGCTTCAATTAACGCAGTCTCCACTACCCTCACGTCGTCAAGGACCCTGGGGTCGCAGTCATATAATTCCGCTATTACGTGCCGGCCTAATCCCACCCCCCTCTTCATCTCCCCCTCGGATTTAGTTTTCTTCAGGGGGGGTTCGACCCCCCCTATTTAAGCTCTACGTCGTTAAGTGAGCCTCGGAGCACGCTTCAGGGCGGGAAACTATTAATCCGCCGAGGACTCCCCCTAGGTGGTGATCACATGGCTTACGTAGTGGGAGTGGACATAGGCGCCACCTACACGCGCGTAGTGCTGGCTAATGAGGATGCAGAGTTCGTAGCTCGCGTCAAGAGGAGGACGCCCAGGAGCGGTGGTAGCATGGCGATTGCTCAGGCGATAGCTGCTGCAATAAAAGAGTTGCTGGCTAGCAGTGGCGTGAGCAGGGGCGAGCTGAGGGGCATAGGAGTTGGCTCGATAGGCCCCCTGGACATGAGGAGGGGCATCCTCATAAAGCCAGCTAACCTACCGCTGGAGAACATCCCGATAGTCGAGCCACTCAAGAGAGAGTTTGGAGTCCCCACGTACCTGGTCAACGACTGTGTAGCAGCTGTGATTGGAGAGAAACACTTCGGAGATGGCCGCGGCCACGAGAATCTAGTCTACATAACCATAAGCACGGGGATAGGCGGGGGGATATACGTTGACGGCCACCTCCTGTTGGGTAAGGATGGCAATGCGCACGAGATAGGCCACATGGTGATAGATGCGGAGGGCAAGCTGGTGTGCGGCTGTGGCGGCAGGGGGCATTGGGAGGCTTACTCATCTGGCAGTGGCATACCCAAGCTTGCTGGCCTCCTAGCCTCGCGCAGCCCTGATGTGTTCAAAAGTAGCGTGCTCTACGAGAGGTGTGGTGGCAATGCCCGCAGGCTCACATCCAAGGACATATACGATGCAGCCAAGGGAGGGGACGAGTTCGCGCTGATGGTGGTGGAGGAGGCCGGGAGATATAACGCGATGGGGGTGGCTAATGTGATCAACGTCTACGACCCCTCCCTCATAACGCTCGGCGGCTCAGTCGTGTTGAATAACGTAGAGCTCGTACTTGAGCCCATTAGGCGAGAGGCGCCGAGCTACGTGATAAACAGGATGCCGGAGATAAAGGTCACACCGCTCAAGGATGATATAGTGCTCTATGGAGCCGTGGCGCTCGCGCTGGGCCTGGAGAAGCTTCCGCTATAGCAGGCGCCACACTGTCTCCTCGCCCCTGTCATATAGCCGCACCCCCTGCTTGAGGAGCTGCTCCCGTATCCAGTCAGCTAGCTCGTACTCTCTAGCCTTCCTCAGCCTCTTCCTCACCTCCACTATGAGCTCTATCAGCTGATCTAGTGGGAGCGGCGGGGCACGTGAGAAGAACTTGTCGAGTACTCCTAACACCTTATTGAACTCTTCCAGTAGCGCGAGGGCTCTGAGGGCAACAGCGGCCTCAGGTTTCTCGAGGATCCTCGAGAACACGATGCTGGTCAGCTCGTACACGTAGCTGAACGCCTTGCTCACGTTGAAGTCCTCGTCCATGGCCTCATAGAACCCCCTCCTGAGCCTAGCCATCTCCCTTAACAGCTTCCTCCCCTCATCGCTCAGCTTGAAGCTGTACTCCTCCTTCCTTAAGACCTCCTGTAGGGCCTGCACCGCGTTAGCGAGCCTCTCGTAGTTGCGCCCGGCCTGGTGGAGCGATGCGTCCGAGAAGTTCACCACGCTCCTGTAGTGCACGGTGGCCAGCCAGAGCCTCACCACCTCTGGCTGCCACTCCCTGAAGAGATCCTTCAGCGGCACTATGTTGCCAAGGCTCTTAGACATCTTCTGGCCCTCGACTGTCAGCATCCCGGTGTGGAGCCAGTACCGCACCCAGGGCTTCACGCCCAGTGCCGCCTCGCTCTGCGCCCTCTCATTCTCGTGGTGGGGGAATATCAGGTCGCTGCCTCCCCCATGTATGTCAAACCTCTCCCCGAGGTACAGGGTGGCCATAACGCTGCACTCTATGTGCCACCCAGGCCTGCCGGGGCCCCAGGGGCTCTCCCACCAGGGCTCTCCAGGCTTAGCAGCTTTCCACAACGCGAAGTCGTAGGGGTGCTTCTTCTCCTTGACATACTCCTGCTCCTGCCCCCACTCCTCCTTCGAGAGCCTGCCGCTCAGTCTGCCGTAATCGCCGTAACTATCCACGTCGAAGTACACGCTGCCGCTCGGCGCGACGTAGGCGTATCCCTTCTCCAGGAGGAGCCCAATGAACTCGATTATCTCCGATATGTGCTCAGTCACGCGCGGGTGCAGGTCGACCTTGATGTTGAGCTTCTCGAGGACCTCCAGGTAGTCCCTGGTGAACTCGTCTGCCACCTCCCTCCAGCTCCTGCCCTCCTCCCTTGACCGCCTTATTATCTTGTCATCGATGTCGGTTATGTTCTGGACGTGTACGACATCATAACCCTTGAGCCTTAGGTAGCGCTTAATGACGTCAAAGGCCACGTAGGTCCTCGCGTGGCCCACGTGTGTGTAGTCATACACCGTGGGGCCGCAGACATACATGAGGACGGTGCCTGGATTGAGGGGGCTGAATACCTCCAGGCGCCTGCTCAGGGTGTTATAGACCCGCAACACAATGTGGCTTCACCGCCTCGTGTGTTTAAGCTTCACCTTTTAAGCCTTCCCGCGGCGCTGCCTGTAGGCCGCTTTTATGAAGGCGACGTATATGGGCGAGGGCCTGGCAGCCCTGCTCTTGAACTCGGGGTGGAACTGTACGCCCACTATCCACTCGCTCTCGCCGATCTCTATGGCATTTATGATCCTCCCCGACTTATCAGTGGCTGAGATCTTCAGCCCAGCCTCCTCCCCCCTCTCCGCATAGCTCCTGATGATATGATACCTGTGCCTGAACCTCTCCCACACAACCTCCCTGCCGTAGGCCTCGTAGAGCTTAGTCCCCCTAACTATGCGTACCTCGTGCGCGCCCAGCCTCATCGTGCCGCCCTTCATCTCAAGCCTCCTCTGCTCCGGCAGCAGGTCCACTACTGGGTGGGGAGTCGAGGGATCGACCTCGGTGGAGTTAGCGGACTTGAGCCCCAACACGTACCTGCAGAACGCTATGAACAGTAGCTGCGCCCCGAAGCATATGCCCAGGAACACCTTGTTGTTCTCCAGAGCGTACCTGGCCGACTGTATCATCCCCTCAACCCCCCTAGACCCGAAGCCGGGCGTGAGGAGTATCGCGTCAACCTTAGACAGTTGCTCCTCCATGAGGCCGGGGTCTTCCTCGAACTTGGAGGAGTCGAGGTGTCTTATCTCGACGCACAGCCCTAGGTGGGCGGCCGCGTGCTTAAGCGCCTCATTAATGCTTATGTAGCTGTCGTGAATCAGCGTGTACTTGCCGGGCATTCCAATCACCACCTTGTCCCTGGGGTGCTTATAGCGGGCCACGACCTTCTCCCAATCGCCCACCAGGCTGGGGATCGGCTTACTCCTCTCGAGCCCCAGCAGCCTAGTCAAGTACTCCCCAAGCCCCTGCCTCTCGAATATTAGCGGCAGCTCGTACACGACGTCGAGGTTGGGGTCCGAGATCACGGCCTCCACTGGCACGTTACAGTATAGGCTTATCTTGCGCCTAACATCCTCAGCTAGGTAATCGCTCGACCTGCCCACTATCACGTCGGGCTGGAGCCCCATGCTCTGCAGCGCGCGCACGCTGTGCTGGGTGGGCTTTGTCTTCTGCTGCCCCACGGTCTCCAGATATGGTACCAGCGTGACGTGCACGAGCGCGGTCCTCCCCGGCATCTCCAGGCGCAGCTGCCTGATGGCCTCCAAGTAGGGCATCGCCTCTATATCCCCCACAGTGCCCCCGACCTCGACTACGAGCACGTCTGGCCTACTCCTATTAGCCACCGCGTACAGCCTCCGCTTGACTTCATCGGTTATGTGCGGGATCACCTGTATGGTCCTGCCCAGGTACTCGCCCATCCTCTCCCTCAGTATGACGCTCAGGAACACCTGGCCAGACGTTATGTTGTTGGATGGGTGCAGGTTGACGTCGAGGAACCTCTCGTAAGTGCCGAAGTCCTGGTCCACCTCAGCTATGTTGAAGCTAAAGCCCTTAGCAGGCTCGAACCTCCAGACGTACTCGCAGACGAACACCTCGCCGTGCTCTATCGGGTTCAGGGTCCCGGGATCCACGTTCAGGTACGGGTCGATCTTCACCATGTCCACCCTGTAGCCCCTGAACTGGAAGAGCTTAGCTATTGATGCCGAGACAACGCCCTTCCCTATGCCGCTCAGCACACCCCCTGTTACGAAGACGAACCTTGTCCCCCTCACCACCAACGGGGCAAGAAGGGGGTGGGGGAGGATAAAAACTTATGCCGCCGGCTGAGCGCCGCCCGCCAGCAAGCGCTTCACGAACTCCTTGAGCAGCACCAGGTCGCGCACGTAGACGAACTCGTTCTCGGAGTGCACGTTGCACTCGGGCCTCATAGCGCCGAAGGCTAGCACGGGCATCCCAGCCTCGTAGAAGAAGGTTCCATCATTCCCACCTAGCTCTGCCGCCACTCCAACCTCGGGCTTCAGCCCTACAGCCGCGTACGCGCCCCTAGCCGCGCGTAACGCCTCCTCGATGAACTCCTCATCGCTCGTGTACCAGCCCCGCTGGCCCCACGCCTTGACCTCGCACTCGACTCCCAGCCTGGCGGCTGCCTCCGAGACGAAGGAGTACAGCTCGCGCAGTGCCTCCCCTAAATCCTCCTCCGGTATTAGGCGGACGTCGAAGCCCAGCATAGCCCCCGCAGGTATCCTGTTGTGCTTCTCAGGCTCGCCTGGAGCAAGCTTCATTATCGTGATGCTGAAGCGGCCCCACACCCTGGGTATCGGAGACCCTGGGGGAGAGCTGAGGCGCGAGACTCTCCTCGCCCTAGCTGGCTTGTAGGCGTCGAGGAGGTAATTAGCCAGCCTGATCGCCGCCTCCACGGGGTTCACAGCCCGGTGGGGGTAGCCCGCGTGGCCTGACCTCCCCTTAACGCTTATCCAGCCGTGGATCACCCCGCTAGCCCCCACTGACAGGTAATCAGCGCCAGCGTCGAGTATCACCACCCTATCCCACCTGTAGCCAGCCTCCAGGAGCGCCCTAACGCCATAGCCCCCCACCTCCTCATCCCCAGTCACCACCACACAGGGCCTGTACCTGAGCTTGACGCCCTCCTCCAGCAGCTCCGCCAATGCCGCTATGCTGGCAACTATAGCGGACTTATCGTCTGCAGCCCCCCTGCCATAGACCTTCCCACCAAGCACTACTGGCTCGTAGGGGTCGACCTCCCTGCCGCCCACAAGCCAGGGCCCCCTGGCTGGCACCACGTCATAGTGGCTGACTAGAGCTAGGCGCTCACCCCCTCCCCCAGCCTCAGCCATCACAGTGGGTATAACCCCGCCCTTAAACTCGAGCTCGAGCACCTCAACATCCAAGCCCGCCTCCTCAGCTAAGCGGGCCACGGCCTTAGCAGCCTCCTCATAATTCCTGCGCACGACGTCGCCCGCCTCCGAGACCGCCACTTCCGAGCGTATCCTGACAAGCCGGCACAGCTCCTCCACAAGATCTACTGAGCCCACAGTCCTACGAACAACCCCAGCTTAAAACATGCTTCGGAGGCGCCAGCCATGCGCGGGCCCATCAACTACTCCACGCCCCTACTTCAGCAGTAGTTGCCCACGCATGGCCACCAAGATATCGGAAATACCCGAAATACTGCACGGGCAACCACTTGAGGACACTGCGGGAGG
>Ga0190367_1000676_pt1 | contig 23071 bp, 28 predicted proteins | sample 4872181011_MG_FD_171838 | JGI IMG/M metagenome (GOLD analysis project Ga0190367, IMG submission 171838) | Hydrothermal vent microbial mat bacterial communities from Southern Trench, Guaymas Basin, Mexico - 4872-18-10-11_MG | ecosystem: Environmental > Aquatic > Marine > Hydrothermal vents >...
CTGTTTAGTCTTGGCACTGTCAATGTTTTGTTGTCCACAAACTGATGGAATGCTAACTGAAAATGGTAAGAAATGGATAGCTCGTAATTTAGGGAAAAAAGTAGATGATAAATATTGTTTTGATTACAACATAACATATTATTGGTATGATCCAGACGAGGGAAAAGAAAAGATTGAAACTCATGGGACAGCAGGAATGGTGAATATATTACAAATGGCTAAAGATTTGGGTAAAGAAAATGAAATCTATGTTAAAGTTAATGATAAAAAATTTTACTACTCAGATCTCAAAGCTGGAAATGACGGACAAGATTTGACTCTTGATGATGTTAAATGGGTTAGCGATCACGATGGCTATCCAGCTGGTGAGGATCAATACTGTGTTGAAATTATGGCACCGACTGTAACTCCTACATTTGGATTAACGGAGAATGGTAGGAAATGGATAGCGAAGAATTTTGGTAAGAAGATTGGTGATAGATATTGCTTCGTAGATTCTGGGATTGAATATTACTACTATAACCCAGATACTGGTCAAGAAGTATATGAAACTGGAGGGACAGGTCGTGTTGTTAGTAGGTTAGTCACTGCACACTTGATTGGAAAGATGATGTAATGTATGTCAGAATCGGAGATAAGAAATACTACTATCCAGACCTCAAAAATGCTAACGATGGTCAAGATGTAACCCTTGACGACATCAAATACGAAATAGACACACATAACTGCTCTCCAGGAGAAGACCAATACTGTGTTGAAGTTACGGTAACAACTCCAAAAACCACAAAAACCCAACCCACACCTTCAATATCTGGATTTGAAGCAATCTTTGCAGTTGCAGTAATAATCTATCTAACGGTGAGGAAGTGGTTGAACTAATCAAACTAGTATCCCAAAAATAGCCTCTCCCCCAAAAATTCTGGAAGTCCAGCTTTTATAACAGCATCGTAAACTTCCTGAATCTTATACTTTACCCTCTTAAGCTCTATCCTATTTTTCTCAGTATCGTATATTGCATACGCTGAATCTGAATTTCCATCCCTAGGTTGCCCAACACTTCCAGGATTTGCAAAGAAGTATCCCTTATGCCAAATAACAAATTGAACATGCGTATGTCCAACTATCACATTCTTCTCAAGTTCCTCCAAGCTTAGCTTTATTCTAGGATCGTTTGGATATATGTATTCATCCAAAACCCTCAAATCCTCAGAAGGCATGCCGTGATAGACGTTGAACCAATCCGTTTCAATCTTCAAGGGTAAATTCATTAGCCACTCCATGTTTTCCTCCTTCAAATTTTTCCTAGTCCATTGACCAGCAACCGTTGCAAAGATGTTAAATCCAAAGAAATCTCCAGTTACAACAGCGTAATCGTGATTACCCATAACACTCCTTATCTCGTTCTCTCTAAAAATCTCGATTACTTCATTTGGAAATGGATAGTAACCTACAACGTCACCTGCACAGTATATAACCTCACATTGATTCAAACAACTCAAAACCTCCTCCAGAGCTATGAGATTTCCATGAACATCTGAGATAAGTCCAACTTTCATACGATCTCCTTCAGTATATCGTTCATCTCCTCAGCTTTCCTCTTCAAAGCCTCAACAGCTCTCTTCATAACCTCCCTAACTGGTAGAGATCCTGTTCCTTCAACAAAGAATAGGTAGTTGTTTGTTTCCAAAACCTTTATTGCATCCTCCTCACAAACCTTAACGCACTCCATACACATCGAACACCTCAAGACATCCCCAACCTCCACACCCCTACCTATCTTTAGAACATCCCTGGGACAAACCTCAACGCAATCTCCACATCCACTACAATCTCCAACTACGATCTCTGGAATTATCTTATAGTAACAGGATGAAACTGGCTGATACTTTGCATGCTCCCTCCCAATTCCCAATCTTGCTACCGCCTCTATCATCAACTGCTGTCCCTCAAATAGTTCAACTATGGGAATGTTGTCGTAAACTGGCTTTATCTCTGGATCTTCAGATATCAGATCACCTGAATATATGACCTTTGGACCCTCCACGTTCAATCTGAATGAAACCTGACAGTTTGGACATCCCTCTCCACCACATACACACTCCCCTGGCATGTTAAACCTATCAAGATCGGTCTTTATTGGAATCAATCCAATCCTGTGGGCTATGATCTCATCGTAGAGAAAAGATGTATTCATGTAAAATACTACATAATCGACAGCCATAGTAGGAACTAGGCTCTTCATAGCCCTCCTAAGGGAGTTTGCAAGGACTATTGGTGCATCCCTAAGTATGAACTTTACCTTGAGATCACTCTCTTCAACTATCTCGATCCTCATACCCTCCTTCCTCTCTTACCCCCAGGTGGTCTTGTTCCATCGTGTGGTATTGGAGTTACATCCTCAATCCTTCCAATCTTCAAACCTGCTCTTGCCAAAGCCCTTATTGCAGCCTGTGCACCTGGACCTGGTGTTACATGCTTGTTTCCACCTGGTGCTCTAACCTTTATGTGAACACCCTCAATCCCCCTCTCCTTTGCAATCTCCGCAGCCCTCAAAGCTGCCTGCATTGCAGTGTATGGGTTACCCTCATCCCTGTCAGCCTTCACAATCATACCTCCACTAACCCTTGCAATCGTTTCACTGCCAGTTATGTCTGTAATCGTTATTATCGTATTGTTAAAGCTACTGAATATGTGTGCAATACCCCATCTACCCTTCTTCATTCAAATCACCTCGAAAAGGGGGAGTTCAAATAGAAACCTATCTTAGTTTCCTCATCCCTCTCAACCATGTAACTTGGAGATGTAACCCTCCTACCATCTATCGCTATGTGACCGTGAGTTATGAGCTGTCTAGCCTGTCTTATCGTCTTTGCCAACCCCTGCCTGTAAACTATCGTTTGAAGTCTCCTCTCAAGGAAGTTTTCCACATTCAAATTCAGTATGTCATCAAGTGTTGATTCCTCTTCAAGTATCCCAAGTCTAACCAACTTCTCTATTACAGCTTTAGCCTTAGCCCTAGCAATCTCCCCCTCTCTTCCAGGTAGATTTATCTTACTCAAAAGATCCCTCGCAACCCTTCTATACTTCCTCAAAATGTTCTCAAACCTCCAAAGCTCCCTCTTATTCCTTAAACCGTATCTTACAACAAGTTGAGCCTCTCTCTCAAGCCTAACCTTATCCCAAGGCTTCCTTGGAGTCACATACTTCTTTCTGTGTCTCTTTGGATCTCCCATCCCATCACCTCTTCCTCCTGACAACTCCAACAGTCATACCCTTCCTACCGGTTGATCTAGTCCTCTGTCCCCTAACCTTATAACCTTTCGCATGCCTTACACCCCTGTAACACTTCATCTTGATCATCCTCTCAATGTCAAGCATCTTTGCAAAGTCAACATCCTTTGAAAGCAGATGTAAATCCTTTCCAGAGTGTGGATCCCTCCTTCTGTTGAACATCCATGGAGGTATGTTGTCCTCTATCTCACCCTCAACAAACTTCTTCAGCCTCTCTATGGTTTCATCTTCAAGCTCTCCAAGCTTTGCCATTGGATTCAAATCCAAAGCATTTGTTATAGCCCTTGCCATCCTCAGACCTATCCCCTTTATGCCTGTGAGTGCAATTATCACAGGTTTGTTCCCATCAAGATCGGTATCCGCAATCCTGACTATGTGCCTGAACATCTCCAAAAGGTCTATCGACGATATTTAAAGATGTTGACGAAAATCCAATAAGTCGAGTTTGAAATTCATCGATATTGATATTCGTAACGGGAGCCAATGGAAGACTTGGGAGGGTTGTATTGAGGAAGGTTAATGGTATTCCACTGGTTAGGAGGAGTTTTGGGTTGGGGAGGGAGGTTGTTACAAGTTACGATGTTGAGGATTTGAGGAGGATACTTAGAAACGCTAGAGCAGTCTTACACATAGCTGGTAGTATGAAGTTCAACGATAAAAAAGCTTTGTGGAAGGGAAACGTTGAGATTACTGAGAATGTTGTCAATGCAATTCCAAGAAATTCAAAACTTGTTTTTGCAAGTTCAATTGCTGTTTACGGTTCAAATCCACCCTTCATGGCAAACGAAGAGACTGATATAAATCCAGATACCGAGTATGCCAAAACTAAGGCGATAGCTGAGGAGATTGTGAGATCACATAGAAATCACGTGATACTTAGAATTGGGACAATTTACGGTGTTCAATATGGTGAATACCTTAGGATGATTTCGATGATGTGCAAAGGTGTAGTTCCAATTGTTGGAAGTGGAGAAAACAGGATTCCATTTGTTCACGTTGAAGACGTTGCAGATTGCTTTTTCAACGCTTTGAAGAGGAATGTTGGAGGTGTGTATGTTGTTTGCGGCAAATCTGAGAGACTAAATGAGATAGTTAAGTTTTTGGCAAAACTGATTGGAAAAAGGTTTTTTACACTTAAGATTCCTGAGAGTTTAGCTAAAGTAATTGCAAGACCACTGGGCTTAAGTGAGCATGTGAAAGTTCTGACGAGTGACAGGGTGTTCGATACAAGTAAAGCAATGAGAGATTTGAATTTTAAGCCTAGGGAGATTTGGGATGGAATTAGGGAAATTGTGAATTACTGGAGGAGTTTAAATGAGGGGAAGGGTTGAGAGATACCTGATTGAGAACTTTGTTGAGTTTGGGGGATTGCTGTTTGGTGTGATAGATCCCCTAGATTACAGAAGCTTGGATGATGCTGTAGAGACTGCAAGGAGGGTTTATGAGGGTGGAGCGGATGTTATCTTGGTTGGAGGTAGTGTTGGTGTTCAGGGAGAGCCTTTGGATTATGTAGTTAGGGAGATAAAGAAGGATGTTGATGTTCCAATAGTCCTGTTTCCAGGAAACATAGGGACGATAACTAGGTATGCAGATGCTCTATACTTCATGTCTCTACTGAATTCTAGGAATCCCTATTGGATAACCAGAGCACAGATGCTCTCAGCTTTCTTGATAAAGAGTTTGAAACTGGAGGTTTTGCCAGTTGGTTACATCGTAGTTGAGCCTGGTGGGACTGTTGGACACGTTGGGGAGGCTGAGCTAATTCCAAGGGATAGACCAAAGATTGCATCAGCATACGCCTTAGCAGGTCAGTTCATGGGGTTCAGGTTCATAGTCACGGATGCGGGTAGCAATCCAAAGGAGGGACACATACCACTTGAGATGGTTAGAGAGGTCGCAAAGACGATTGAAGTTCCTTACATAGTTGCTGGAGGTATTAGAAAGCCCGAAGAGGCTGAAAAGATAATTGAATGTGGTGCTGATGCTGTTCAGATTGGAACAGCATTTGAGATGGACAACGCTGTCGATAGGATTGAAAAGTTTGTTAGGGCTGTTAGAGAGGGAGGGAGGAGGAAGAAGAGGAAAATAACTTATGAGTGATCCAATTTTACGTTTTGCATCTAAGGTTGTTTTGTTTATAGTTATACCGACAGTTTTTGCCTTGATATTCCTTCCCGAAGGTTTGAAGTTTGCAGTCTTTCCATACTTAGCATTGGTGATATTTCTTTTAATGAAAGCAATGTATGAAGATTCTCTATTTGAATGTCCAAGCTGTAAAAGTCTGTTCAAACCCAACTTTACAGACTTCGTCCTGTCTCCAAGTCAGGCTTATTTCAAGCTCTTGAGGTGTCCTTATTGTAATGAGATAAACTGGTGTTTGGTTAAGGTCTTTAGAGGTGATGTTGTTGATGTAAAGATGAAACCAATTGGGGAAGATTTAAATGCCAATTTGGAGTTTCCTTTTGCTATTGTAACTTTCTTTTACGTTTTTAGTCTGATAACTTCTATTTTAAATTTCAACTTGATTACACTCCTCGCCTCAACCCTGATATACTCGATCTATGCATCTGTGACTTTGAATGCTATTGTTAAGGGATACAGGACAAGGATAATTGTAATTCTGTCTCACGTAATGATCGTTCCTCTAACAATCTTAACATTTCTGGGATTTGTAAAGTGACATGCCCGGACCCGGATTTGAACCGGGGACCACGCGGTCTTCAGCCGCGCGCTCTCCCTGACTGAGCTACCCGGGCTTACAAATACTAAACTTATAGGTATTTCTAATTTTTGGTTATGTAGTTGTGAATGTTGGATCACACTAACAATCCAGCAATCTTAACCACTACTACGATAAACCTTCTTTCCCCTCTCGCAGGGAATAACCTTTATCTTTGCATCCTCAAATTCCAATTGAAAGACTAGACCATCCAAAACTCTATCCAAGAAGACAGCCAAAGCTGCAACCTCACTGTGGGGTTGATTTCCGATTGATAAGTTCAAGTCACATAGATCGTAAACCTCCCTTGGAACCTTCTCCGCACCAACAACGACAAGTATCTTATCGTGTCTCCTTATCTCATCAATTTTTTCTATTAATGGAATACCATACATTGTTAGGTGAACCTTCAAACCATCAAAATCCCTCAAAATCCTCCTCCAGTTGACATGCCTTATGAAGAAATCTCCACCCCATCTTCTCACAACATCCTCAACACTCCCAAAGACTTTCTCATCATAACTGTCGAAGTATATCCCTCTTGCACCAAATGCTCTAGCAGTTAATGCTACGTGAGTTGAAATCCTTCTATCTCTCTCTTGCCTGTGTCCCAATCTCAGAACGTAAACATCCATATTCAAAGTCATGGTAAAATATTTAAGTTGTGATGCCTCAAATTGTTAGGGCCCGTGGCTCAGCTTGGTTAGAGCGTGCGCCTGATAAGCGCAAGGTCCGGGGTTCAAATCCCCGCGGGCCCATCCTCTAAACTTAAATCATAACTTTTATTCTAAAGTTTTTCATGACTTACAATCTATATAAGTGTTTATCCAACCTTGAGATTTAGATAAACAAAGATGTTAGGGATGAAGTTTAAAGCGATCATTTGAGCTACATGAAATTTATGTTGTCTCCAATCACATCGTAATGCCACCTCCTTAGATTATACTCTGGGAATGCAGACCTTATTATTGTAAGAACCCTCTTGAAATCACCATCAGTCCTTTCAATACTTAGCTTCATAACATTCAGGGAGAACGTGTATAACATCTGACTTAATGAAGAGGAGAATATTGCACCGTTAAATACCGAGACAATGTTCAGATTCCTGTTGTAACGTGTCAGATTGACAATCCTTGGAAACAACTCCAAAAGCGACTTCTCTGAGAACACTATTGAATAGAAATCCAATCCAAGGAAGACAGCAAGTATCTTTCCTCTCTTACCCTCAATTATACTCCCCAATCTTCCAGCTATCAGAGGTGCAGATTCAGAATCCTTAAACTTCTTTGATAGTAAAGATATCACTTCTACATCTCTAAGCACATCCCTCCTCAAAACCCTCTTCAGATACTCCAAAAACGCGACGTGTGCATCTATGAAAGAAACCATCAAGACATCATCGTAGTAACTTCTAACATCCTCAAGATACCTGTAAACTATCATCTCCACTTCAGTCCCAACCTCATACTCTATCAGTGACGGTGTCAGTTTCTTTGAAGATTCCACAAATATCTGAAGTGGGTTCATACTATCATCCTTAAAATCTCAACAGCCTTCTCAAGATTCTCCAAATCCTCTCCTATCTCAAGCATCCTCTTTATCTCATCAACTATCAGCATCTCAAGCAACCTACCACTGTATTCTCCAAACAACCTGTTAACAAAATCCTTAAACCTCTTTGGATCCCTGTATGCCAACTCAAATCCAGCGTTTGCATTCAATCTCAAATGAACTTCAAGAAGCTTCTCCAGAGCTGGATTTGCCCTCCTAGTAGCTCTCTTAACAGCTTCAACCATCATATCCTCTGGATTACCTATCATGAATCTCCACCCCACTTGGAGTTATCTCAAACCTATAAATCCTCTTTGAATGATTCGAAGCCCTTGACTTCAGTATCAAAATCTTCCTAACCATCTCGTCATCCTCAAAGTCGTAGCTTAACAGTATTATGTTGTCTGCAAGTGTGCTTAAGCCAGTTTGGGGTAGTTCCTTAACCCTACCATCCACGTTCAAAGACATCATTGTAGCAATACCCTTTTCCCTAATCATAAGCTGGAGATACCTGACCATCTTTGAAAGCTCGTTTTCATCCATGTTACCCTCAAGTGAGTTGTAGCTGTCTATAAACATTGCAATCGGATTCTCCTTCTCAACAATATCCTTGAGCTTGACAAAGACGTTTATTGGACTCTCAGATTCTGGAATCAGGGATACAATTATCATGTTATCCCTAACTCCATCAAACTCCATTCCATAACTCCTCATAGCCCTCAGTATGCTCTCAACAGACTCCTCAAATGTAACAAAAACAGACTTTTTTCCCCTTAGAGCGTTTGAGTATGTGAAGTGAATTCCAAAAGTCGTCTTTCCAGTCCCAGTGTTCCCAGCTATTACCGTAATTGATCCCCTGTAAACACCTCCATCCATCATTTCATCTAACCTTGGAATTCCAGTTGTAACCTTCTCCGTCCAAGCTTCTTCAACACTCTCAAGTATTGGAATCTCAAAGAACTCAATTCCATTGTTTGTTATTGTGTATTCATAATGAGGCTTCTCAATCCTTCTCCTCCTCATCTTTGGAATCTCAAGAACCCTCCTGTAATGCTCACCATACTTCACAAACCTCAAAACTATCACACCATCAACAACAAACTCCTCAACACCAAAGCCTATCTCCTCCTTTCCAATTGGCTTCTCAGCAATCAGAAGTGCTATTGCACCCCTCTTCTTAATCATTGATCCAAGCGATGCATGCAGAAACGACCTAACAAACTCAGGATCTATGAGGCTTGTAAGGGCAGTTATTGAATCTATGACAACCAAATCTGGATTGAACATTGCAAACTCCTCAATTATGAGCCTTATCTGAGCATCAAAAGCTTCCCTCCCAACCGCAAATAGATCTATAAACCTAAATCTTGATTCATCAAACCTCCATCCAAACCTCTCAATAGTCCTCATGTAATCCTCCTTTGGTTCATTTAGAGATATGAAAAGAATTCTCCTACCCCTTTCAAGCTCGTAGTTTGCTATTGCAGATGTCAGTATGGTCTTACCAGTTCCAGGTTCACCAACTATAAGTATCATTGAACCTGATGGAAAACCTTTTGGTATTATTCTATTGAATAAAAATTCGATCGACTTCATGATCAAACTTTCATCACTCTGTTAAAAGATTTTCTGCTATCCAAATATAGATTTTTAAAATTTCATCTTAAGTTCCTCCAAAAGTTTGCATGCCTGACAGACATCTCTAGGTGTAGGTTCACCGCACCTCTCACACCTCTTCAGCTCTATCTGAGGAAAAAACTCTTTCAAGCAAGGTATCAGAGCTTCAAAACTCCTCATAATTGAGAACTTCCTCCCTGGATATTTGTTTTCAAACTCGTATATGAAGTCCCTTATCATAGCCCTAACTGGGAATTGGCTGTATGGACACTCATTCATATCCATTGGCAATCCATGAATCAATCCATAAACTACGACATCCTTCTCGTAAACCTCTCTGAATGGCTTTATCCTCATTATCAAACCCTCCTGAACCCTCTGAGGTATCAATCTAGCCAACCTCTCAATGTCAGCCTGAACGAAGTTTAGTAGTATTGTCTGAACCTCATCGTCCAAATTGTGTCCAGTTGCAAGCTTTGTTGCACCCATCTCCCTTGCGGTCCTGTTCAAGAGATACTTCCTAAAAACTCCACAGTATGTGCATGGCTTCTTATCTCCAATCTTCACCATCTCATCGAGTGTCATACCAAACACATCCTTGAAAGAAACTACAACATGCTCAATACCAAGCTCAGAAGTAATCTTTCTTGCAATCTTTACAGTTGGAGGTCTGTAACCTTCAATACCCTCATCAACGGTTATTGCAAATATCTCAACATCCCTCCTCCCATTGAGGAACTTGTGCAAGACGTATGTGAGTGTTACACTGTCCTTCCCACCACTCAAAGCAATTGCAACCTTATCACCACTCTCAACCATCTTAAACCTTTTTATAGCGTACTTAACCTTCCTCTCAAAGTATTCCGTGAAGTGTCTTGAGCAGAGGTGAACGTTTGCATGCCTTATGTATGTCACAGCTGGTTTCCTACATCTATCACACCTTATCACGTATCGAGTATCTATCGAATCCTTTTAAGTTTAGCCTTTCTTTCAAACCTCATTGCAAAATCTTGACCAAGGTTTTCTTCAATCCATTCTCTCCACTTCAAAAAACTGTGATCGTTCTCATTGAGAATTGTGGAGAACCAATCCAGAATCTCACGCTTTACGTAAGGATACTTGGCTTCAAGGAAGAACCTAACCTTCTTTAAGACTTCCCTATCTCCAAAGTAGTGATCCAAGATAACACCAAATAAGAATAATTTATCAGATTTTGTCAAGTTTGACATGAATTCTTTGATGAGATTCATTAATGAAAGTAAATCTCTTAACATATAAACTTTTTCCATTAAATTACAATAATCATTATCATAGTTCAAACGCCTTCAAAACACACTCCTCAAAGCTACCGTAAACGACATCTATCCCCTTCAGCTTTGGGAGGTATGTCAAGGCTTTTCCAGAATTTGTCATTATGCATTTAAACCTCACGGGAGATACAACTATGCACGTATCTCTAAAGAAGATCAAACCCCTATCTTCAAGGTAACTCACAACATCCCTTAAATCCTCATAGACTCTTCGGGATGTAAACAACCAAATCTCCCTCTTAGCCCTTCCAAGATCCTTAACAATCTGATAAACCCTCAAGATCTCATCCCTCGATAGATGTGGACAACCCAAGACTATGAGATCTGGATCACAACCCTCCTTCAGATCAAAACTATCAAAAACAACCTTCTCTCTAGGAATTTCAAAATCTCTCCATTCTGGAGTCTGTCCAAGCACGTGAAAGATTGGAATGTTTCCAGTAGATGCAAGACCAGCACCCAGCAACTTAAGCTCAAAATCCTCAAGTTTCCTCTTAAATTTAAATATTGGAATACCATCCACCTCCCTTCCAACTTTACATCCCAACATTGAGGGATCAAAATCACACTCAACCTCAACGAAAACACTTGGTTCCCTGTTCTCCTTTATGTGCAATCCATAGTATGGAGTTTTCCCAATTACAGCACTTGCCAATGCACTTATACCACTCTCCATATTTGTCATAGCACCCAAAACCGAATTTGCATACACAACAGCTGAAGACTCCGACCATGCTATGTGATCTCCAAATTTTGGTTTGTAGATGTAGTATGGTGTGCATGTGAGCGTTAGCTCAGCACCCATTCTTTCAAACACCCTTAAAACCTCCATTTGCTTTTTAAAGAAGGATTCATCAATTCCCATCTTCCTCCACCTATCCAAATCAACACCACACGGATTCAACGTTGTCCTAACCTTGAACTTAACATTCAAACTCCTCAACCAATCCAAACCCTCATCCCCAATGTTTTGATAGGATATACCAGATACGTGTGCAGAACTTATGGGTATCAATCTTTCAGCATCAAATATCTCACCCAAAGAAACAACTATCTCCATGCACTTTGAAACCCCATCACCCCTCTCAAGTAACTTCTCCTCATCCCTTGTCAGAAACATAATTTGACTTGATTTTAAGATTCAAAAATCTTTCAATCTACAAAATCTTTAAGATAATGAGGCTTCCTACCCCTCATCTTACTAATCTTCATGTTTGTTTCTATCCTGTTTGCAAGTGGACAGTTTATGTAGTGATAAACAGCATCACTGAGTGCATCCTTTATTGTCTCCCTTCCACTCTTATCCTTCAAGATCTCAACAATTTCAATTGGAAGTGGAACTTGAACTATCTTAAGTTTCACAAATTATTTCTCCTCCTAACATTAAAAATGTTTCTACAGGTTATACTTTCAACATCCCTTCTAACACCAAGGTAAACTTGAATTGCCTCAACAACCATCCTCCTCAAGCTTTCGCTTGGTCTTCCAAGCACGACGTTCTTACAGAATGTATCTACATAGACGTAAAAAACTTCACCTCCATATTCAAATTCAGCCCTCTCATCACCCTTCTTCCTTATCACAAATGGATATAGCTTGCAGGCAATTGGTTTAAGCTCACCTTGAAGTATGCAGAGCTTGTTTATCTGAAATGGACATCTACCGTTGATCTTCTTTATGTAAAACTTACCAAACCTCTCCTCAACAAAACCACTCCACCTCAATCTTAAATACTCGTAAGATCTTAAAGGAACTAAATATTCTTTACAACATTTACCGCATGCATCACAATGCCAATCCTTAACAAATCTCCAGGGAACCTTCATGAAAATTGTATTTAAAGGTTCAGTTAAAAAACGTTGTCAAACTCGACAAACTCCTCAGGCAAATCTTCCAAAAGCCCAGCTTCATCCAAGACCTTATCTTCAATGTATATTGGACATCCTATCCTCACAGCTATCGCTATGCTGTCACTTGGTCTTGCATCGACATCAATCTCATCGTCATCACACTTCAGAATAACTCTTGCATAAAATGTGTTATCCACAAGGTCATCGATTATAACCCTCTCAACCCTCGCATTCAACTTCCCTATTATGTCTATGAGGAGGTCGTGCGTCATTGGTCTGGGTGGTATTCTGTTCTTCAAAGCTGAATTTATTGCCATTGCTTCAGCCAAACCTATGTATATTGGTAGAAGTCTTCCATCCTCACTTCTCAAAACAACAACTGGAGAAACCCCAAAGAGACTTCTTGCAGCAAACACCCCATACACTTCAGCAACCAACTCCATCGAACCTTCATCTACCTCAACTTATTAACTCTTTTGCTTGAGAAAACATAAATATTCAAGACTGGTGTTTGAGTCTTATGAAGAGATCGATTGAAGATATCAACGAGAAGATTAAGAGAGGAGACGTTTGTGTTGTTACAGCTGAGGAGATGAAGGAGATTGTTGAAGATGTTGGGGAGGAGAATGCTTATAAGGAGGTTGATGTTGTCACGACGGGAACTTTTGGTGCCATGTGTTCTTCAGGTGCATTCTTCAACTTTGGTCATTCTGATCCTCCAATAAAGATGAAGAGAGTTTGGATGAACGATGTTGAGGCTTACACTGGTATAGCAGCAGTTGATGCTTATTTGGGAGCAACTCAGTTGTCTGAAAGTAGGGAAGATTACGGTGGTGCACATGTGATAGAGGAGCTTGTTGGTGGTAGGGAAGTGGAGCTTAGGGCTGTTGGATATGGAACTGACTGTTATCCTAGGAAGAGCATTGTCACAGAAATCTCACTCGAAGACATAAATCAGGCAGTCATGTTGAATCCTAGAAATGCCTATCAGAGATACAAAGCCGCAACAAACTCATCCGACAGAATACTTAGAACTTACATGGGGACTTTGCTACCTCACTTTGGAAATGTCACGTTTGCTGGATGTGGTGAGATATCACCTCTTAACAACGATCCAGAGTTTAGAACAATTGGAGTTGGAACTAGGATATTTCTGTGTGGTGCAAGGGGGTATGTGATAGGTGAGGGGACTCAGCACTCACCCCCTTTTGGAACTTTGATGGTGAAAGGTGATTTGAAGGAGATGAGGTCGGAGTTCATGAAGGCTGTAGTGATTCCAGGTTATGGGGTAACACTATACTTGGGAATTGGCATACCAATACCTATACTGGATGTTGAGATGGTAAGGTTCACTTCAATAAGGGATGAGGATATACTTACGGAGATAATTGATTTTGGTGTTCCAAGGAGAGAGAAACCAGTTATTAGGAGGGTAAGTTATGCTGAGCTTAAGAGTGGGAGGGTTGAGATAAACGGTGAAGAGGTTAGGGTTTCACCTCTGTCAAGTTACTACATGGCTAGGAAGGTTATGAAGGAACTTAAGAGGATGATTGAGAGTGGCAAGTTCCTACTTACATCCCCTGTTGAGAGTTTGCAAAGGAGGTTTGAGCTTAAACCTATGAGACAGAAGGAAATTAAGGTTGTGAAGAGTGTGATGACAAAAGCAATAACAGTTTCACCCGACACGAGTGTTGAGGAGGTTGCCAAGCTTATAATTCAAAGGAACGTAAACCACCTACCAGTGGTTGAGAATGACAGGTTGGTTGGAATTGTTACATCTTGGGATGTTGCAAAGGCTGTTGCGATGGGTAGGATAGATAGGGTTAAGGATGTTATGACCAGGAAGGTTATTACAGCATTTCCTGATGAGCCCATTGAGATAGCTGCGAGGAAGATGGAGAGGTATAACATATCTGCACTTCCCGTTGTAGATGCTAGAATGAGGGTTTTGGGTTTGGTTACGAGTGAGGATCTGAGCAGACTTTTGGCGAGGTGATGATATGATTCTGAGGTTGAGGTTTGATGTCAAGACGAGTAGGGAGCCAGTCATATCTATAACGACACTCGAAACTAAAGCTCTGATAAACATCTTGAGGGCTAACATAGGTGCAAGGAAGGGTGAGATGATAGTAGAGGTTGAGGATGGTAAGGTTAGGGAGGTTGAGGAGGTTTTCAGGAGTTTGGGTGTCGAGGTTCAGGAGCTTGGTGAGGGTATTGTTAAGGATGAAAGCTTGTGCATACACTGTGGATTGTGTATAAGTGTATGTCCAGTTGAAGTTTTCAGATTCAACGAGGAGTGGAAGGTTGTTGCGGATACAGAAAAGTGCATACACTGCGGATTCTGTGTCAATGTCTGTGTTACAAAAGCTCTAACCCTCTACACCTGACCTAACTACAACAATCACACTTGAGATTATCAGAATTGCACCAATCAACTGTTTAAACGTTAGCATCTCTCCAAAGAATACGTAACCAAATATACCAGCCGAAACTGGCTCAATCAGTGCTATTATTGGTGTAACCTCCCTCCTGCAAAACTTTATGCCATAGTTCATAAGGATGAATGGGATTGCTGTTGGAATCAAACCCAAGCCAAGTATCCAGAGGATCTTAGATTTCAGTAAGTTTAGCTCTGTTATTGATAGTGGTGAGAGTATGAGGGATGAGATTGATAGGGTCACGAAAGTTATCTCGATTGAAGATGCAAACCTCCTGACATCCTTCGTGATTATGAAGTAGAGGGCATAGCAGAATCCAGATAGAATTCCAAACATCAATCCAAAGTTTAACTTACCGTATGGTGAAAGGAGGAGAAAGAGACCAATCAAAGCCAGAATTAGTGAGTATATTGAAAACTTTGGAACCTCGTAACCTTTGAGGATGACAAATATCATGACGTAAACTGGAGCCATGTATAAAAGGAGAGCTGCAATTGCAACCTCGATAAGCTGTATTGAAGTTATGTAGAACGTTATCGTAAGTAGGCTTATAAATGCCAGAGAGATTATCTTTAGATTCTTGAAGACTTCAAACCTCACAAATTTTGCAAGTGGGATGAGATAAAGAAATCCAAAGGTCATTCTGAAGAAAGTTAATACTACTGGATTTGCATCTATGTTCCTGACAAAGATCGCTAAGGAACCCATTAGTAAAGCCGAGACTGCAACGGTTAAACATCTCATCGAGTCAAAGGGTTAATTGGGAATATATGCCTTTCAATATACCTTATTTACTCTAAACTTTAAAGAGGGCTAAATCTTTTTGAGATATGTGTTAGGATCCTCAAGAAACAACTAAGCCTAAATAATTGTTTTCTCAAAGGTGTCGACATGTCTTTATAAGAAGTTTTACTGCGAAAATAAGCCAAAGAACGTCTGGATCGAACACAGAATCTTTCAGAAAGCATCATGGTTGAGATCGTATTTAGCTTTAAACATCAAGTAAAGATTTTTGCTCGATTACAGCTAAGTTGTGAACTGGTATCTGTTATTTGTGGTTGTTATGTTGATGGAGTTCTGTAAATGTGTCAACTTAAGCTGAGATAAATATTAATTATTTACATCCAAATTTCTTATAATAAATATTTTGATCGATTGTTATTGACTATTTTTTATAGCAAAAAAATTATATAAAAAATTAAACTAATTGTTTTCTTAAGTTGACACGTCCTATCTTGTCATCCTCCCCAGAAAAATATAGGAATACTTAAGAACTTTAAAAAGAGTGTTGAACCTTAAAAGAGAATAAATTATGGAAAACCAAGGAATCCAAGTTCCTTAACTTTCTTCAATACCTTATTGACCTCCTCATCGACACTAATTTTATCGGTATCCAAAACTATCTCAGGGTTCTCAGGTTCTTCGTAAATTCCATCAAATCCAGTTAAACCCTTTATCTCACCTTTTAGAGCCTTTTCATACAATCCCTTCTTGTCTCTACGAATCCTTACTTCAAGTGGACATCTTAAATAAACTTCAACAAATCTCTTGATCTCTCTTCTTGCAAGTTCCCTAGTTCTTCTAAATGGTGAGATTATTGAGACTACAGTTATCACTCCATTATTTGCAAGTAACTTAGCCATCTCAATGACAACCCTGTTGTGCATTTCCCTCTCTCTCTCACTGAAACCCAAATCTGGATACAACTTTGATCTAATTCCATCTCCATCCAACAATTCAACGTTGTAACCCATATCTCTTAGTTTTTCAACCAAGGCTTTGGCAAGTGTAGTCTTTCCAACCCCACTTGGTCCAGTTATCCATATTACAAAGCTCATATCAGACTTCTCCCTCTCAATTTGATATTTATATTAAACAGTGAGAGAATAGTTGGTGCGAAGTCGTATATAGATGTTTCCACAACCTTGCAATCTTCCATTTCAGGCAAATGCAATGAGAATACTCCATACTCTGAATGAACAGCATCATCTGGACCTGTATCGTTTTCTGGTAAGTATTTTGAGGGATGTCCAACAGTTCCAGCAGCCCTCCAGTTTAAATCATCAAAGTAAACCATCATGTCTGGTTTGTCACCTCTGGCTACGGGATATATGTTTTCTGGATAAAACACTCTTGTCTTCCATCTCTCCCCATTTGGACCTCTTATAGATTTTATCAATTCAGATAACTCATCTCTGACGTTATCAAACTCAGACAACCTTACGATACCTCTCTTCTCTCTTCCCTTTACGTTTATAAATACCCTCGAGTAGTATCCACCCCAAGCCCATGCAATCGTTTCATCCCATCTAACATTCAGATCTTCAAGCTTGATAACTTTACCATCAGCTTTAGCTTTTAGTATACCCTCATCTATTAACCACTGATTAACAGCAAAAGCACCTTTCATAGCCTTTATTCCATGATCTGAAACTATTACAATTGCGGTTTCTTCATCCAAGAGCTTGAGAGTTTTTCCAATTTCCCTATCAAGTAACTTGTAATAATCTGGTATTACATTTTTGTATTTGCTGTTTGGTTCATGGAGATGATGACTTTCATCGAAATACTTCCAAAATGCATGGTGAATTCTATCAAGTCCAATCTCAACAAACTCAAAGAAATCCCAATCCTTTTCCTGAATGAGATACCTTATAACTTCAAACCTCTTCTCAGTCATCTCCCAAATCTTCTCTTTAACCTCATCCCTCTCCTCCTTTCTGAATACTACATCAAATATGTAATCTCCAACCAACCTCTCAACCTCTTCCTTAAGCTCTCTAGGATACGTGTAGTTTACACTGCTGTCTGGTGTTATGAAACAGCTTATTAGAAAACCTCTAACTTTCTTGGGTGGATAGGAAGGTGGGACCCCAACTAAAATCGATCTGTAACCTTTTTCACCTAAATAATCCCATATAGCTTTTTCTCTAACTGTTAAGCTGTGAGCAATCCATATCTCATTGTAACTGTTTTTCTTCCTATGCCTAAATCCATACAAACCCAACTCTCCAGGTGTTTTACCCGTAGCCATGCATATCCATGCTGGAATTGTTATAGCTGGAATACAACTTTTCATAGGACCGTATATTGATCTATGGATAATTCTCCTTATGCTTGGTAGTTCATCAATAAATTTATGAAAGAGGAGTTCTGGTGGTGCAGAATCCAAGCCAATAACAAAGACCTTCATGTTCAATCTATGTAACCCAAGGCTCTCAATCTCTCCTTCACCTTTTCCTCCTCTTCTTCAGTAAAAACTTCTTCCTCCTCTTCCTCCAAGCTTGCCAGTACTTCTCTCAATACGTAACTAACATATTCATCAACGGATTTAAATTCCGTCTTCTCTATTCTCTTTTCTATTTTTTCGTATATTTCTTCTGGTATCTTCACTTCCCTAAAACCCATGAATTACTTAAAATTTATACTATTTAAGACTTTCTGTAACAAAACTAGACCTGTAACAATAACGAGAACCAATAAAATATGGTCACGATGTAGGAGTTATGGAATCTGTCGAAGAAGTTGTGGAGGAACTTAAGATTTTTGAAAGGAACAAGGTTCTGTTGGAGATCAAGATACTTAGGATAGCGACATATATACAAACGTCGTCAACGAGAAGGAATATGTCCACTTAAGCTAAGATAGACATTAACTATTTATATCTAATTTTTTATAAAAATTTTTGATTAATTGAACGTTGATAAATCTTTATAGCAATATAATTATATAAAAAATTAAACTAATTGTTTTCTTAAGTTGACACATCCTAAGTTGACATGTCTCAACTACTACTAATCAACATGTTTAAAAGAGTCTCTAACCGATACAATTAAATAGTTATGGGTAATTTTTTCTTTAAATAGGTGATGAGGTAATATGGTATCAAAATAAATAAATCTCCACTCCATAAAAGTATTACAAATTCCTTAATAAAGTGGGGTAGCTATATCCTTCACTTCTATTTTGTTTCTTCAAAGTCTAACCATATTTTTTAATTCAATTATATAAATATAATATTTTTAATAACTCTTAAAAGTGTTATTGGACTGAATAGCATATTTACATAGTTTTCATTAGCTAAGGGGCATATATGGTTTGTCTTCACTCTTTTCCTAACATCTTCAGCTTTTTGAGATTTCCAAAGTTTTTTGAAATTGTAGTCAAAATCTCTCAAGTTACCCATACTCGTAGCATAAACGGCACATTCCCAAACATCTCCAATTGGTGATATCTGACAACTTGCAAATCCAGCATAAGATTTTAGTCTAACTGGTTTACCGAGATATAAGTCTCTAACATATTTGTAGTATTCTATTCTGAACGCTTCAGTAAATCTTGCAAGCTTTTTCCATTTCCCTATCTTCATATTTTCCTCTATTATATTGATCACATAATCTATAGCTCTGGCATAATCTAAAGGATCTGGTGTTGGAGCACTTTCTATGTTATCCATTTCTCTCCTAATTTCTGCAATTTCAGTGATATACTGATCAGGTTTAAGCTCTTCAATCATAAACTTGGCAATATCCTGAACTCTTCTTACATTCCACTTCGATATTACCGTATGTATCCCTACGACAAGATTGTCATACCTATCCTTCAAATCCTTAACTTCCTCATAGTTCTCCAAAGATCTCTTCCAATTACCCTTCACACCTCTTATATGGTCATGTTCGTCGCCAATTCCATCCAATGAAAAATTTATAACAACGGTTGTATTATTACATATTTTTAATATTTTCTCAACATTTTTGGAGATCGTTTTTACCAAACCATTTGTGGGTATGTTAAGTATGGCTGGATCGTTGTATTCAGAGATTGCCTCCACTATGACTTCTAAATCATTCCTTAAAAATGGCTCCCCTCCACTTATGGTTATCCAGAAGGGAGATTTACCAAGACTTTTCAATACAGATATCCATTCCTCAGTAGTTAGTTCATTCTTAAACACTTTTTGAAGCTTCCAGATGTTGCATGTTTTACATCGTGAGTTACATTTGTAAGTAATGCTAAATGTATAGTTGAATGGTAAAATTATAGGTTTCTCTACAGATCTGAACAATACGTAGAGTGGTAGTTTAGCTAGTAGACCCAATTGTTTCATACTCTTCAATCTTTAGATCTTTAGTTGTTTTCGCTATATCCCATACAATGTGGGTGTTACCCTTCATGTAGTCATAGTATGCCAAAGCTCTACTTATAACCTCAAGTAAGATTGCTCCCGTCGTATAAATGAGTGCCCTTGGGTTGGTGTTGAGATTCCTCATCAATAGACTTACAACCTTGATAGATCTCATCGTTGACACCTCATAATTAAGCTTAGATTTTAAATATAAATGACCTGCATATATTCTTCTCCTCTGTTTAATCAGATCTCTAACAGTTTCTGGAGATCTATTATAGCAAATTGCATTGGGAACATAGACTATTTTGTAACCCATTTTTCTGATCTTAGCTTCAATCCAAGCTTCATCTACGGCAGTCTCATTGGGTATCTCATCTATTATATTTCTAAAAGCTATAAGCTCTCCGAGTTTTGGAGTATCCAAAGAAATCTCATGGTGTAATTCCCAAATCAGATGTCCAACGTAACCCATAAATGTTCTCTTATCGTTTGTAGGTATAGGTCTGCCACCCGTCATACCGACAGTCTTATCAAAAAATGGCAAGCACAACTTTTCAATTGTATGCTGAAGTGGTATTGTATCTGCACTTTCAAGTACACATATTTCAGCATCAGCATTTCTTATAAATTCGTTAACAGCTGAAGCTTTACCCTCACGTCTAGGCTGAGTTATGAGCTTAACTCTCGAATCAAATCTTGAAAATTCTTTAACTATATCGTTTGTTCTATCAGTAGATCCTGAAGATACAACAAATATACTTTTAATCTTAATTTTTCTCGTTTCTTGATTTATTAGTGCTTTCAAAAGTTTACCTATGTTTTTCTCCTCATTGTATGCACACACTCCTATACAAACATTAAGCATAAAATATCACCTAATAAAAAATAAAAATATTATTCAAATGACATAAATGTTGACGCATTCAGTAAAGCGTAGTATGCGTTAACCTCCCCAAATCCATAGTAAATATCCCAACCCGATTTTCCAAGGTCTGCTGTGGATCTGTCAATGGTCACCCTAACTTTTAAGTTCGTCATGTTAGGATAGTGTGACCAAACCAAAGCCGCAACTCCAGCTGCAAATGGACACGCCATTGATGTCCCACTCAAATAGGCGTAGTTCAATGGAATTCCCTCCGTAACATTTAAATAAACTGGATACGTCGGCATCGTTGAAAGTATGTTAACTCCAGGAGCAACCAACTCAAGCCCAGTACCATAGTTGCTGAACCAGGCCTTCGTTCTATCTGAGTTAATTGCCCCGACTGCAACTACTGTCCTAAATCTTGCTGGATAATCTACACCATACAAACCTTCATTTCCAGCTGCAGCGAACAGCAGGCAACCTTTAAACCAGGCATACTGACAAGCCCTTTGAATTGTTAATGATGGAAGAGAACTACCAAGACTCATGCTAATGATCTTGGCACCGTTGTTAGCTGCATGAACTATTCCTCTTGCAATCCATGAAGAATAACCAATACCCCTAGCATCTAAAACCTTTTCAGCCATTATCTTAACATGCGCAACTCCAGCAACACCAACACCGTTATTCATAACTGCCGCTATTATTCCAGCACAGTGCGTCCCATGCCCGTTATCATCAAGTGGATCATGATCACCATTCACAAAATCGTAGCCACCACGCTGATAATTTGCCGCCAAATCTGGATGAGTGTAATCGATTCCCGTGTCAACAACTGCAACTATTATCGAACTGTCACCCCTTTCGATGTCCCAAGCTTCGGGAGCATTAATACTGAATAAACCCCATTGATTTTCTAAGTAAGGATCGTTTGGAATATACTTGAAAGATCCTATAGCATGATAAATATAATCAGGTTCTACATATTCTACAATTGAGTTTCTGAGTAACTTACTCCTAACGGACTTGATGTCCTCAGTTGTTTCTATTACGGCAAACTTTAACACACTATCAACATGAATTATTTTACACTTTATTTTAGCAGAACTAATTATTTTAGAGACCATTTTTTCATCTAAGTGTTTAACAGCATCCATCTTGAAACCTATGATTATCCTCCCAGAATTCTCACTAACACTTGCTGCGTAGGTAGGTGCAGTCACTGTAACCAATATGAGACCCACTAAAATTATAAAGCATCCCACATCTTTCGACATAAAATGTGATTTGTTAATTGATATTTATAAATTACCCTAACAGGGATAGACCTCCAATAGTTATAGAAAGTTACAAATCTAGATAGAACCAAAAGAGCTCATAAATTAGAATCTGTTCCAGAATTTCTTTGTTCCTTCCTTAAACCTTAAAAAGATTTCTTCTATAGAATTTTTTTACCAAACATCTCAAGCTTGTTTTTGCATTACTTCTTTTAAGAAAAAGAAAATGTAGGCTTTGAAAATTCCTCTACTTTCAGAAGACCATACAGCCTCTATTATTAACATCTATTGCAATCCATACAAAAATTAACTTCTCCAGCTTAATTTTGGTTTCATCTATTGCAATAAGCCCCCTTTCTTTCTTGGCTAATTTAAAACTGCTTTAAGTCTGTGGTATTAAATCTTAACATATTTACAACTTATTTCCCCATAAAAAATAAATAATCATATGTTTTCTCAAGAAAAGATTCAAAAAAGTATAATAAGATCTCTAATATATTTGCCACATCTTTCTTATTCCTCTAAAAGACTTTTGTAGCTTTAATATAATTTACTAATTGCCTTAGGGCAGATTGCATATATCTTAGTTGTTTATTTTTTGTTATTTTAACATAATTATCAATTTTTCAATAGAGTAAAGAATTTTCATTATAGATTTATGATGAAGTTAAATAAAATTTTATTAATGAATTAATAAATTAATTTTAAATAATATATAAAATGTATTTATTTCATTCTTTCTTAATAAATTTTTCCTTAATATAATTTATCTAACTTTCAAACAGAGATATTATGAAGTTATATGCCATATTTATTATTCTATATATCTATGAAAAGAGCTATATGATTAATAAATTTTTAATAATGTAGGATTAGAATTTTATCATGCAATTCAATGATAAAAAAGAAACTATACAACCTATTATAAATACTATACAACATACTATACAGCAATCCGTAACAACACATATAGAAGATAGAATATCTAAGCTCGAGAAAGAGATTAAAGAAATTAAAAGGATAAG
>Ga0190367_1000677_pt1 | contig 23061 bp, 27 predicted proteins | sample 4872181011_MG_FD_171838 | JGI IMG/M metagenome (GOLD analysis project Ga0190367, IMG submission 171838) | Hydrothermal vent microbial mat bacterial communities from Southern Trench, Guaymas Basin, Mexico - 4872-18-10-11_MG | ecosystem: Environmental > Aquatic > Marine > Hydrothermal vents >...
CAGGCAAGATTGGCATCAGAAACGCAAAGAGGATGTGCGAAATTCTTGCTGAAAAGCTCAGATGTGAAGCGAGCAGAGTTGCTGTAGCGTCGACAGGTGTCATCGGAGTTCAGCTTGACATGGAATGGATAGAGAGCAGGGCTGGTTATGTGTTTGACAACCTTGGCACCAACAGAGATTCTTCCCTTGCGTTTGCAAAATCGATTATGACGACGGACTCTTTTACAAAAGAAGCGGCAGTTGAGATTGGCGATGCGGTTATAGCCGGAGTGGCGAAGGGCGCGGGCATGATAGCACCCAACATGGCTACGATGCTAGCCTTCATTTTTACGGATGCCGATTTTAAAAGCGAAGAACTTAAGAAAATGCTCGTTAAAGCCGTAAATAGATCTTTCAACGTAACGGTTGTGGATGGAGACGCATCAACCAACGACATGGTTCTGCTCGTCTCTACAGGGCAGCGGAATGTTAGTGAGGAGAAATTTCAGAAGGGTTTGAACGCTGTATGCGTTCAGCTTGCGAAGCAGATAGCGAAGGATGGAGAAGGAGCAACGAAGTTCGTTGAAGTGATCGTTGAAGGGGCAAAGAACGATGAAGAAGCTTTTAAGGCGGCAAAGTGCGTCGCTTCTTCTCTCCTCGTGAAAACTGCTCTGTTCGGTAACGATCCTAACTGGGGCAGAATAGTTGCTGCTCTTGGCTACTCCGGCTGCGATGTTGACGAAAACTTGAGCATAGCCTTCGAAGGCAATGGCAGAGTTGATCTCGTAAAACGGGGAGAGATTCTCGACACGCGCAGCGAGGCAAGAAAGCTGCTTGAAAGCAGCAAAGAGCTGAAAATCCTCATCAATCTGCATAAGGGCAACGGAAAAGGCTACGCTTTCGGCTGCGATTTAAGCTACGACTACGTTAGAATAAACGCCGAATACACAACGTAGGTGATTCTATGAAATTTACCCATGTTGAGTCGGGGAGGGCCAGAATGGTTGACGTGTCGGAGAAGAAAGATGTTGTCAGAATCGCAACGGCAGAGGGCTTTATCAGGTTGAAGAAGGAGACAGTGAAAGCCATAGTTGAAGATAAGATTGCAAAGGGAAATGTTCTTAATACAGCAAACGTAGCGGCGGTTCTTGCAGTCAAGAAAACTCCAGAGTTGATTCCGATGTGTCACCCGATACCCATAACCTCCGTTCAGGTGTCCTTCGATGTAACCGATAACGGTATTAGAGCTGAATGTACCGTAAAGTCTGTTGGCAAAACAGGAGTCGAGATGGAAGCGCTTACAGGAGTAAGCGTTGCATTGCTAACGATCTGGGACATGGTTAAGTCTCTCGAAAAAGAAAACGGCAAGTACCCCACTACAGCAATCGAAAGCATAAGAGTGGTTGAGAAGGTGGTGGGAAAAGCGTAGAGTAAGCGGAAAATGCCCACCAAGCTCATAGTAAAAACTCAGAGGGGAATGGAATACGTTGCTGCGTCGTACATAAAGGAGAGACTTAACTCTGAAGTTGAAGTAAGGCCAGCGGGCTTTCTTGGCTTGATAATAGTCCATTCCGGAGAAATGGAGAAGATATCCGACATTCCGGAAATAGAAAGCGTAGTACCGGTGTTCATCGAATGCAGGGCAGAAGTTAAGGAAATAATTGGCCAGGCTCCAAAAATAGCAGAGTTGATAGGAAATGCAAAGACTTTTGCCGTCAGAACCAAGAGGAGGGGTAGCCACGACTTTACCAGCATGGATATAAACGTTGGATTGGGAGCGGAATTGAGAAAGCTTACCGGATGCGAAGTGGACTTAAACTTCCCGGAGAAGACTGTTTATGTGGAAATAATTGGAGAAAGGGCATTTATAGGCGTTACCGAAGGACAGCTTGAACACAAGAAGTACACACCCGATAAAATCGACTCAAGGAAAATACTCGGCAAAATAAGTGTAGTTCAGATACCATATCTCGAAAAAGGAGCATACGAAATAGGAGAAAGAATAGGTAGAGCTGTGCAGGCCTTTGAAATTAAAGAGCTCATAATTGCTCCCTTTTGCTATGCTAATGCCTTTGAGCTGGAGCAGTTCATAAAGGGTGTCAGGAGGGGTCTGATGGCAAGATACGAGATCCAAAAAAGAGCCTACGATAGAGAAGTTAGAAAAGTCCCGGTACTCCTTCAGGACATATACCAGACTGCAAGGGACAAACAAAGAAAAAGAAACTTGCTGATAGTCACCGATCCGACGGGGAAGCAGATAAAAGATGTAAAAGAAGAACTTGGTAAAAGAATGCTGTATGCTGATGAAATAGTAGTTTTCGTGGGGAGCAGAATCGGGGTTCCGAAGGGTGTTTTTAAATTGGCCGATTACGTTATAGATCTCGCCCCGTACATAACCTTCGCAACCGAACAGGCTATACCTTCAGCTTTGATCGCTTTGATATCCGTTTTTGAGGAGTTTGCAGAAAATGTAGAACGTTGACTTGTTGCTGAGAAGAAGAGGAAATACACCTTGCACTACTGTTAATCCAATACATTCAACTCTGCATTATTTACGCCAGCATCAACTAGAAATAAATCAAAAACCAAGCACTTTTGGAACGTTTTCGTCGTAGGGCGGATAAATCACACCCCTCTCGGTTATCAATGCTGTCACATATCTTAGGGGTGTGGAATCGAATGCCGGATTGTAAACTTTAACGTTGGGAGGGGCTATGAGGGTTTGGCGACACTTTATATTGCAGTATATCAGCTCTTCTTTGTCCCTTTCCTCTATCACAACGTCCTTCGCTTCTCTACCCCAGTCGAAGGTTGTTGCTGGAGCTGCCACATAGAAGGGTATGCCATGCTCCTTTGCAAGAACTGCAACTGTATAAGTTCCGATCTTGTTGAAAACAGCATCTCTCACAATTCTATCTGCTCCAACGATAACGCAGTCAACCATGCCCTTCTGCATAACCATGCCCACCATGGAATCCGTAATCAGCGTAACATCTATTCCATCCTGCATGAGCTCCCATGCTGTAAGCCTTGAGCCTTGATTGAGAGGCCTTGTTTCACATGCGATGACCTTTATTCTCTTACCTTCCTCGACAGCACTTCTTACTACGCCCAAAGCCGTTCCCCAGTCAACCGTTGCGAGTCTTCCGGTGTTGCAGTATGTCAGAACGGTAAATCCGTCTTTAAGCAGCTTTGCTCCATGTTTACCCATCAGCTTATTTCTCTCAATGTCTTCGTTTGCCAATCTTTCCGCTTCATTCAAAGCGAGCTGTCTGACCTCCTTAACGCTTTTGCCTTCCATTGCTGCCCTGAGAACTCTATCTATGCCGTAAAACAAGTTAACGGCCGTCGGTCTTGTTGATGCAAGGTATTCGGCAGCCTTTTTAATGTGTTCCTTTAACTCCTCAACCTTCGAAAAGTCATGTTCATGAGCTGCCAGAGCAATGCCGTATCCACCTGCTGCTTCAAGAGCGGGAGCGCCCCTTACGGCAAGCCTCTTTATCGCCTCTGCAAGCTCTTCAACTTTTCTGCACTCCATTACCTCAAACCTGTCGGGCAGCAAAGTTTGATCTATCAGCTTAACGCAGCCATCCCAGAATATCGTTCTCATGAACCTTGCTCTTACGGCTACTTTTTATTGTTTTGGATTTTTGATTTTGATCGTTTGATGCCTAGAAAATTTTCTTAAACTAAAACTAATTCTTTTTAACGATGGCATCCTCCTCGCTTAAACCAATCCATCTTATCCTGTAGCCCATTGCTTCGAGCACATCGTAACCAACACCGTATTTTTTCAAAACAGGCATAACATCCGCGAGCCTTTCCGGCTTTACCCGCTCCACTTCTTCGCACAGCTTCTCGAAAATATCCTTTTTTACAGCATAATTTCCCGCTAAAACGTACCTTTCTGGAACGAGCCCCCTAATCTTTGCCATTGAAACCCCGTGGAAACTCGACACTTCCCCTAGATTTATAACATCGCCTTCGAATTCAATTTTACTTTCTCTCAAATGCTCATTTATTTTCTTAACAACTTCGCTGTAGGGTATCTTTTTTGAAAAGAGAATTACGTCAGATTCTTCAAACCTTGCTTCTTCGGCTTCGCCAAATTCTTTTCTTGCAACCACAACCATTGGAATTTTCGCCTCTTTCACCTTCTCAATCTTCCTTTTTATGTATTCTGGTGTCCAGAAACCGACAATTTCAACATAAACTTCTTTTTCACCCTTTCTTATGAGAAAATCGGGGATAAACGCATGTTTGCCAGCTTTAATAACACCAGGTTCTCTTATTACTTCGACTTCCGGTTTTATTGCCTTTATTTTTCTCGCAAATCCTTCCTCCAGCGAGGAATCGTACTCGACTTTCTCCTCATACTCCGGGAAGAGATACTTGTGTCTGTCATCCATCTCAAGGATGTAAATTTTGTTTGAATCATCGATAATCTCCGCTCTTATCCACCATCTTTCAGCCTTTACGACGGAGGGAATTAGCTTGGCCATCGATGTGCCGTACTTCCTTGTCATCCTAAGAATTGACGCAGTTCCGGTTATCTCCACTATTGTCTCACCCTCGCCGTAGAGGTCATACATCAAGCCAAGCCACTTTATACGCCGAAACACCTCCTTGTGATTGGATGAAATCCAGAACGTTAGCCTTAGAGCATTGAAAAGGGTTGTTTGGAGAAGAGATAGGTTGTAAAGTCTGATTAGCGTGTCGGCGTTTATGTGCCTCACGTCAACGAGAATTAGCTCCTCGTCTCTATCCGCAAACATGGCTTTCTCTATCTCATCTGGCGTTGTGTTGAAGTACTTGGCCGCATACTCTATAATTCGCTGCCTCTCCTTCTTTGTTGTCACGTAGCCCCTCTCAAAGAGGTAAAGCCTTACGTCCGCTGGATCGATGTTCGAATCAACATCAAACACGCATGCCTTATCGACGCAGAAGTTCTCCATAACCTTCGCAAAACCCCTCACCTTCTTGTAATTTTTCGCGTTTTCCAGCGATTTCAACGCTGAAAGAACCGAGCCGTATTTTTTACCCTTTCCAGCCTTAAAAATTTTAATTATTCTCTCCGCTAAAGCGTAGTCCTTATCGCCTGCAAATTTCGGAAAGATCTTCCCTCTTGATTTTCTGACCTCAAGCAGCTCTTTTGGCAGCATAATCTCACTTCCTATGGCTTCTGCGACTTCTCCTCTTTGCCGTGTACACTTCCCCCGTTTCCCTCGACACGAGCTCGTAGAGAATTGCCTTCTTACCCTTACCGGGCCTTAAAATCCTGCCAAGACGCTGAACGAATTCCCTCACACTTCCGCTTCCGCTCATAATTATTCCAACGCTGGCGTCTGGCACATCTATGCCTTCATCTAGGACTTGACTGCTAACGATAGCCTTGAACTTCCCCTTTCTGAAACCCTCTAGAATTATACGTCTTTCATCCTTCGAAGTGCGGTGTGTTATGGCCGGAATTAGGAAGAGTTTTGATATTGCGTAAACGAGATCGTTGTAGCGGGTGAAGATTATTATTTTGTCTCCTCTGTGCTTCTCCAGCAGCTCTCTGAGCTTAACGAGTTTGTTTTTCGAGTTGAATGCTATCCTTCTTGCCTCATCCCATGCCCTCAAAGCCTCGTAGGCCTTTGCATCGTATCCGGTTGCCATCACCACCCTGTTGAAGTCCTCAACGCTTCTGAGCGTTATACCTCTCCTCCTAACGTACTCCCTGAAAATTCTGGCATTGCGCTCGTACTTTCTTCTCTCTTCCTCGGTTAGAGGAACGTAGATTCTCTTAACCGCATAATTTGCGAGATGCTTTCCCGCCAAATCTTCTGGCCTTAGCTCGAAAACCTTACCTCCTACGAGCTCTGGCAGAATTGAGTGTCTGCCATCGTCCCTTTCGTATGTAGCTGTTAAGCCTAAGCGGTAAGGAGCAGCGTTCATTTCTGCAATCTGGCTGTATGATTCAGAAGGCAAATGGTGGACTTCGTCGAAAACGAGGAGTGCAAACTTATTGCCCAGCGTTTCAGCGTTTATGTATGCAGAATCGTACGTTGAAACCGTAATCGGTTTGAGCTCCTTCTTCCTGCCGGAGAACTCCCCAATCCAGTTTTCGCCAAAAATAGAGAGCTTTTCCTTCCATTGATCAACCAAATCAAGGGTTGGAACAACTACGAGCGTTGGAACTGACAAATCCTTTATTATTTCAAGAGCTACGTAGGTCTTGCCCGACCCGGTTGGAAGTACTACGCATCCCCTTCTGCCAAACATCCATCTTTCAACGGCTTGCTGCTGGTAATCTCTGAGCTCTATTTCTGCTTCAAAGAAGGGGGTTGGAATTGGGTCAAGCACATCATCGACGTAATCTATTCCCGATCTTTCCAAATAATCAACTATTTCTCCGTACTTGTACGCAAAAGCCCTATAACAGCCAGAACGGGAGTCGTACCTTGCAAAAGGGACATGAACGTCGCCATCAATTCTTATCGTGCCCTTTTCATAACTTAGCCTGGCTTTCATTTTTTTCTTTTGATACGTTTTCTTTCGTTTTTCTCTCCTTAAAAAGTTGAATGTAGCTCTTATAAGCTTGTTGTTTTGCAAGCTGAAACGGTAGAGATATAACTCCCAAAATCAAAGTCCTAACATGCGAATCCTTGGCGTAGACATCGGAGGAACGAACATAGATGTGGTTCTTTATGACGGAAGTTTCCATAAAATCGGAAGCTTCTCCACTAAAGAAGCTTTTTCTTCGGGAATAAATGAATTTCTAAGCAAAATAGTGGAAACTACGGAAGCGAACGCCGTGGGGGTTGGTGCTGCCGTATGGTATAAGAAGGGAAAGCCTATTCACGCTCCAAATTTGCCTTCTCTTCCAGATATCTCTCTAGATGTTCCAACAACTATAGAAAACGATGCAAACTGCTTTGCCGTCTACGCCCACAGTGTGTTCGGTTTCTCCAACCTGATAGCAATAACGGTTGGTACTGGCGTGGGAAGCGGAATAATAATGAACGGAGAACTCTACAGAGGAGACGGGCTAGCGGGAGAGATAGGTCACTGCTATGTTGGCGGAAAAAGGAAGTGCAGCTGCGGAGGTGTAGGACATCTTGAAGCCTACTTCAGTGGAAGAGCTTTGGAAAAGTACGGTGATGTTAGAGAACTCGTTTCCAGCGGAAAAATCTATTCTCTGCAAGAATTCGACATGTTCTGCATTGCAGTTGCGAATGCCGTAAAGCTGCTCGATCCTTCAGCCGTTGTGATTGGTGGAAGGCTGGGCATAGCCCTTGACCTTGACAGAGTTAGAAAGGGCGTATATCGCTATTTAAACCACGGTTTCAAGCCAGCAGTAGTTGCACTCGAAGACGAGCTTGCCGTTGCGAAGGGCGCATGCCTCGTCTGCCTGAAAACAATCAGCGAAAGTTAAATAAGTTGTCCGAATGCCGGCCAATCATGGGTAAAACAATAGCGGAGAAGATATTTTCGAGAGCTGCAGGAAAGGACGTTAAGGCTGGAGATTACGTTCTTGCAGACATAGACAGGGCGATGGTTCACGACATTACCGCTCCTCTCGCCATCAAGGCTTTTAGGGAGATTGCTGGCGAAAATGCGAGAGTATGGAATGCCTCGCGTATAATCATGGCCTTTGATCACCAAGTTCCTGCCGATAGCGTAGCTGCTGCTGAGACGCACAAAATGCTCCGCAAATTTGCCAAAGAGCAAGGTATTCTCAACTACGACGTTTACGAGGGCATAGCCCACCAAGTAATGGTTGAAAAGGGGCACGTTAAGCCAGGAGAATTAATCGTTGGAGCTGACAGCCACACGTGCATGTATGGAGCCTTAGGATGCTTCTCCACAGGCATAGGTTCGACTGACATGGGATTCGTTTTTGCCACCGGCAAGCTCTGGTTTAGAGTTCCCGAAACGATCAGGTTTGAAGTTAGCGGAAAGCCGGAAAAACACGTTTACAGCAAGGACATCATCTTGAAGCTCATAGGGATGGTGGGCAGCGATGGAGCCAACTACAAAGCATGCGAGTATGCCGGAGAAGTTGTGAGGAGGATGGACATGGCTCAGCGCCTAACAATGTGCAACATGGCCATCGAAATGGGTGGAAAAGCTGGTATAATTGAGCCGGATGATGAAACGAGGCGATACCTAAAATCGATAGGGGTCGATGAATTCGAGGAAGTCCATGGCGATGAGGATTCTGAAGTAGAGACAGTTGAACTCGACGTTACGGGAATGGAGCCCCAAGTTGCAAAACCGCATAGAGTTGATAACGTTGTAGGGGTTTCCGAAGTAAAGGGCATAAGGGTGAACCAGGTTTTTATAGGCTCGTGCACAAACGGAAGGTACGAAGACCTCAAAATTGCAGCCGAATTTCTAAGAGGGGAGAAAATAGCTAAGAACGTAAGGCTCATAGTCATACCCGCTTCGAGGAGCGAGTACAAAAAAGCTCTAAGGGATGGGCTGATAGACATCTTTATTGAAGCGGGCGGAATAGTAGAATTCCCGTGTTGCGGGCCGTGCATGGGTGGAAGTTTTGGGCTGATAGCCAGCGGAGAAGTTAGCGTCTCAACATCCAACAGGAACTTCATAGGCAGGCAGGGAAGCCCGGAAGGGGAGATATACCTCGTTTCTCCAGCAACCGCTGCAGCAACAGCTCTATACGGAGAGATAACAGATCCGAGGGAGGTATAAATCTACTGTTTCCACAGTTTCCTATATTTCTTATGGAAGGGAAAAATTTATATGTCATTATGATAAGTATTAGATTGTGAGAGAACTTAGCATAAGGAGAGAAGTAGCATACATGTTTAGGAATAGACTCCTATTTAGAAGAATACCCTACGTAGATAGGACAAAAACAACTATACTCGTCCCCGAAAACGTTTATGAAGAGTGTTTAGGGCTACTCAAGGAAGTGGAGCGGATGGCGGCGGGAAGGAAAGCAAAAACATAGCTTTCTTAATTTTTTGAATGTTTAACTATCTAAGCCTGTTCAATACCCTGTTCCACACCCATACCCATGCAGAGCTCTTCAAACTTATCGTGCTCCAGCAATTCCTCCGCCTTTCCGCTGAATACAACTCTTCCACTTGCCAGTAAATAAGCGTTGTCGCTTATTTCTAAAGCTCCGGTCACGTTCTGTTCGACGAGTAAAATTGTTAAGCCTAGCTCGTCTCGCAACTCGATTATTTTTTTGAAAATCGTCTCCGCCATCCTCGGCGATAGCTGGGCTGTTGGCTCGTCGAGCATTAAAAACTTGGCTTTTCTTACCAAAGCCGTTGCTATGGCAAGAAACTGTCTTTCTCCACCACTTAACGCCCCCGCACGCTTTTTCATGTACCTCTTTAACTCCGGAAACACGTTTAGGGCTAGTTCAATTCTGTCCTTTAATTCGCTGTTATCAAGAGTGTAACCAGCAATTTTTAGATTTTCCTCAACGGTAAGGTTTCCGAAGACGTTCTCTATCTGTGGAAGGTAAGCAATACCTTTCTTAGTCCTGTTGTGGGGTGCAACGCCCGTAATGTCCTCTCCCCTAAAGATCACCCTTCCAGAATAGACTGTAGCAAGGCCAAAAACGGATTTAAGAAAGGTTGACTTTCCGCTTCCGTTCGGCCCGACTATCGTCGTTATCCTGTTTTTTTCGATACTCGCATCTATGTCGAAGAGGATGTGCAATTCCTCATACCCCGCATTGAGCTTCTCCGTGCGTAGCACCTAGATACACCTCCACTACCGCTGGGTGGCTGAGTATTTCTTTTTCTTTGCCCTCTGCAATAATTCTCCCGTTTGCCATTACGTATATGTAATCAACATACCTCAAGACTATGTCGAGCCTGTGCTCAACTATTAAAAATGTAACGCCTGCTTGCTTTAACTTCGTTAGCTTGTCAAGAATGGCATGAGCTAGGGCAGGAGCAACACCAGCAACAGGCTCGTCCATTACTACAAGCTTCGCCTCGCACATCAATGCCCTTCCAACTTCCAAGAGCTTTAACTGTCCACCGCTCAGCTTATGAGCTTCCTGATGCCACAAGTGGTCAATTCCTAGGAATTCAAGGATGCTGTAGGCTTTTTCAACGTACTCCTCCTCCCGTTTAAGCCACTCCCTACCGAGACTTCTGGCCACCGATTCGCCCGGATGCTGAACAGCAATCAGCAAATTCTCGAGAACTGTTAGCTTTTTTAGGGGTTGCGGGGTCTGAAATGTTCTAACAATCCCCCTCCTAAATATCTCGTGTGGGGGCTTGTTGGTTATCTCCTCTCCTTCAAAAAACACTCTGCCACCATCTGCTCTGTAAAATCCCGTTATTACGTTTATCAGCGTTGTTTTACCACTCCCATTCGGGCCTATAACAAGGACTATGTTTTGGCTGGGCACTTCTATGCTCACGCTATCGAGCGCTTTGAGCCCATCAAAAAATTTGGAAAGGTTAGAGGTTTCAAGAAGTTTTTTCATAACTATTTCACAGCCTTCTCAGCCTCAGCAAGTAGATAGCCACTAGTGCAACTAGTGCAAGTGCTACTTCGAAGCCTGGGGTTGGCTTTGGTGTTTCGGTTGGTGTCACCTTTGTTATGCTAGGCTTGTGGGTCCATTCGATTGTCTTTGTTTCAAACTTCCAGATTCCGGCGGTTTCCCAGTTGCAGTCTTTGGTAACGTAGTATATTGCGTAATCTCCGCTCGCCCTGTCGTTCCATTCATTGAGAGTTATGTACCCCGTTACGGGTTCAAATCCGTACTTGCCTTTGCTGTAGTTCTCAGTTACAATCGGAATCTTCTCAGCCATCGCATCTGGATCGTATGAGCCTTTTTCTTTCATCACTTCAACGTAGGATAGCGCCAGAACCCACGCAGCATCGTATGCGTTCATTGCATACTGGTATGGCGTTTCGCCAAAGCCCTTCTCTTTAAACTTTGCCTTCAAACTCTCGAGAGCTTTGCCCTTTGACTCGAACAGCGTGCTGTACACTCCAACTCTCTTTGCTTTATCGCAAACTTCCAGCAATTTGCCACTCTTTGCTGTTCCGTCGCATCCGATCCATACGACTCCGAACAGAACTGAGTCGTCCGGGGTTTGTGCTAGGATGTTCGATACCTCCTCATAGCTGAACGCTACAACTGCCACTTCGCTTGCATCGTACTTTTCAAGCAGCTCGTTAACATCCTTCTCCATGCTTGCAATATAGGACGAGAAGTCCGCTGGTGGAGGATCTGGGTACTCTATTGCATCCTTTACCTCTATTCCAGCGTTTTCGAGCTTCGGCTTTATGCATTCGTACAAACCCTTGCCCCACGCATTTCCTATGTACGTGATCACTACGGCCTTTATCCCTATATCCTTAAGCTCACCTGCTATTGCATCGGTTTGTAGGTCATCGGTTCCAACGAATCTGAATATGTACTTCTTCTCCTCGGGCGTTGTAAACCCAATTATTTTGGGCAGAGCTGTTGAAGACGGAGATATTATGATTATCTTGTTCGCCGTAACGAACTCCTTTACGTTTGCAACCTCTCCACTTCCCATTGGGCCGATTACGAGGCTTATTCCCTTACCGTAAAGATACTGAACTCTATCGAGCGCTACCTTTGGATCCACCCTCGTGTCCTCAACGTAGAATTTGACCTTGTAGGACAGGTTGTTTTCCTCAAAGTACTTGTTTATATCCTCCTCAGCAATCTCAAGCGTGTTCTTTATGTCTGTTCCATAGGTTGTTAGTGGCCCAGAGAGGTCTACAAGAACTCCAATCGATATTTCCTGCTCCTCCGCGCACGCGGGCATCACTAACATTCCGAGCAGAGCAATCAATACCAGTTTTTTCCAAGTCATGTGCGAAAAATACATCAACATTTTTAAAACCTTTTCTAAAGAATGCAGACTATGAACGTGATTGAAGGTGCTGTGGTTTACTCAAACCTGCTTGTTCTGCTAGCAATGGGTTTGACGCTCACGTACATAACTACCGCCGTCCCCAACTTCGCTCAGGGCTCTTTTGCAGTTTTTGGCTCTTATGCAGCGCTAACGTTTCTCAGGCTGTTTAACATTCATCCCTACGCTTCTCTTCCAGCAGTATTTGTTTTGGGAGGTTTTCTTGGCTTAATATCGTATATACTCGTCCTAAAACCCCTTATAAAAAGGGAGGCTTCAATCGTAACGCTGATGATAGCAACACTCGCACTAGACCTGATTCTGCTCGGCATAATGGGTGCGTATTCAGGTTACCTAACAAGTGTAACGCATAAATCCTGCGCGAAGTTCATATTCACGTATCTCGACTTCTCTTTGTTTGGAGTGTCGGCAATATTCTTTTTTTCCAGCCTAGTAATAGCTCTAATACTCTTCGGACTTTTCTTGCTGCTGTACAAAACAAAGTTTGGCATTGCCTTGAGGGCATCGATGGAGAATCCGGCGCTAGCTGAAATAATGGGAGTTAATGTCGAATATACAAGGTTGTTTTCTTGGTTCCTCTCCGGCTCTCTTGCTGCAGCTGCCGGCTGTCTGCTACCCTTCAGACAGGAAATCGTTCCTGCTACGGGGGCGATAATCATAGTCTCTATATTCGCAGCCAGTATAGTTGGTGGGCTGGGCAGCATAAACGGGGCTTTGCTGGGCGGCTACATAATAGGAGTTTCAGAGTCCCTTGTAACTTACCAGCTTTCTACAGTGCTTGGTGCGGGTGTTCTCGTTTACAGCAAGGTCATCTCGCTTATAGTTCTGATAATAACGCTGATATTTGCGCCACGAGGCATGACAGGTGTTAACTGGAGGAAGGTCAAATGGCTCAGGAATATCTTCTCCTCAACATAGCGCTCTGGTTCGGGCTCTATACAATAGTGGCGCTAAGCCTCAACATAGAATACGGCTACGGAGGCATCCCCAACTTTGGTAGGGCCTTCGCCGTTTTAATGGGAGCTCTTACTGCTGGAGGAATAGTGAACAGGATTCTAATGGCATACTTCGGTATCAGCGGTGACATAGTCGTGGCGAGCGGTGAGGTAAAAACTGTCGCAAACTCAGTGATTCAGCACAATCCGTTGTTTGGCATTGGAATCCTGCTTTTAGCCCTTGCAATCGCCGCGATAATAGGGGCTGTAAGCGGTGCACTCTTCATCCTTCCAAGTGCGAAGTTAAAGGAAGATTACCTTGCGATAACCCTCCTTGCGATAAGCGAAGTGACTTTCATGGTTTTTTACTACAATACAGACATAATAGGAGGGTACTACGGTGTCTCACTCCCCGACGTTCTCGCCTGGATTCCGGGAGAGCAAAGACTTCTGGTATTTACAATTATTATACTTCTGATAGCGCTTCTGGTTTTCTGCTTTGTTGAAAGGTTGTTAAACACCCCTTACGGTAGGCTACTAAGGGCTATGCGTGAGAACGAAGAAGTCGTAAAAGCTTACGGAAAAAACATAATGGTCATCCGTATTAAGACCGTTGCCGTTGGTTCGGCTATTGCGGCAATGGCAGGCGTGCTTTACTCGTACTACTCAGTCAACGTCATTGCCAGCAGCTTTAGCAGGGTTGAGTGGACATTCTATCCCTTCCTCATGCTTTTGCTCGGCGGTTTAGCCAACAACAGGGGTGTGGTTCTTGGAGTGCTCGCCTTCGTTACTGCAAGGGTTCTGCTATCAATTTACAAGTACGAGATTACGGCAACGCTAAACTTACCCTTTGAAGCGATATGGCTCGAGTACATAATGTTCGGCCTTGTGATGCTTCTAATCCTTCTCTACAGGCCCGAGGGAATTCTGAAAGAAAAGCCAATAATGACGGAACCGATAAGAAAACTAAAAAAATTCTAAATAAAGGGGCCTCTTATCTTCGATACGAGTTCGAGTATTCGCAGAAGGTTTTGCTTGAACGATTCCTCCCATTCTTTTCCCATTGATTCCTCTATTTTATCAAGCAATTCTGGTATTTTTTCCCTGTTGACTATGCACCAAGATGCCTTTAACTCATTTGCCGTCTTAATCATACCCTCTTCCTCGCAAAATTCGTTGAACAGCTCTTTAAAGAAGAGATAAACATCCTTCGCATAGTTGACCGCATCCATGCAGATTTCTATTCTAACAACCATTCCGGTAGGCCTTATATCAAGGGTAAAGCCGACTGGCTCGTCACAACCTTCAACGAACGCTACGCTCTGGAGCTTGGTTGTGGGATGACCAAAGACTATTTTTGTCATTATTATTATTGTGTTAGAGTTGTTATATATTAACCTTTTGCCGATGTTAGAGTTCTGTAGTCAATTAGGCATTATCTCAATTCCAGGAATTTATGTCTGAATGGAGATTGGATAGGGGTCAGCGGAATACATAAATTACGTTAACGCAAAACCCCAACCTTCAGAGCCCCATCCGGATTAATATTAAACGCCCTGAGAATTCCTGTGCATAGGAGTCTGATGGCTTTCAAATGCTCAGCCCTCTTCCTATGTATCTGAGAAGGCAAGACTCCAAACGAATCATAAGCTTTGAAATACTCGCTAAAACCTACTTTTTCAAGTATGAACTTCATTTCAAAAAGAATTAGATGCAGAAGTATTATCTCGCCCTTCTGCATACTCTAGCATTTACTCCACGCTCATCTCTGTAATCGCCTTGCCAAAAGAGCTCAATTTTACTTTTCCATTGACCTCAATGAGCTCGGTTCCAATCAGGGTTTGCAGGATTTCCCTGACTTTTGGTTCAGGAATCCCCAAAACTTCGGAAATCTCTCCAATCTCGCATTCTTTCTCCCTCAACAGGTTTAGAATTTCACCCATAACCGCAAACACCTTTGAAACCATATTGTTATATTGAATTTTATACGTAAAAATATGTAAGAATTACCAGTAAGTACCACAGATACCTACCAAAAGTCTTATCAAAAATCGTATTAAAGATACCTACTAAAAAATTAAGCGAAAAAAATAAATAGAAGATAGAAATTCGAAGGGCATGCATAAGCTGGACGAAACACTCAACGCCATTCTAAAATTACTCAGCAATGGACACTGGCATAAAGTCGAAGAAATTACAGAGAAGATAAGCATGACAGAGGACAAGATCGAAAAGGCTATACAATTTCTTAATGAATTTGAATTTGTAGAAGTGAGGGGGAGAGAGGTACGAATTAGGGAACTGGGTTTAAAGCTCTTGGAATTCTGAATTTAACTCCCTAAGCTTTTCTAAAAGCCTCTTACCCTTCTCTGTAAGTTTATACTCCGGATTTGACTTCTCTACGAATCCCTCCGCAAGCAGTAAATCAAAGTACTTCTTAAAGCTCTTGTAATTTAGGTAGGAGTTGTACTGTATCCTTGTCTTACTTCCTCCTTTCTCCAGTGCCTCTAGTATTGAAGCGATGATTTCCCATTTTCCCCTTCGCATGCTCAAGCCGGAAATATTGAATTAATAAATTTTACTATTTTTGCTATTTTGCTCAAACAGTAAAACTGAAGGATCAAATTTCCCTAAGAGTGCCTACCATAAGCCCTGCGTAGCTCCTTAAGGGTTCACCTATCTTTAGCCCTTCCCCTTCCTTCATGTGGAGAACTCTCAACGTGCGTTCATGGTCGCCGAACCTATTCTTCATCACGGCTATTACCTTCAAAAGCTCTCCGTTCATTTCCATAAACCTTCCGAGAATGAGGTAGTCGCACAGGTAGCTTATACCACCACCCGTGAACTGGAAGATGTCCGCTGCCTCGCTTACCTCATAAGTTTGCAGCATAATCGTTCCCCTAGCTGAGAGGAATGGACAGAGAAGCTGAAGAGCTCTCGTTAGTTCCTCCGAAGTTAACGCCATGCGTTGTAAACTGTTAATCGGATCTATAGCCACGATGCTGGGGTTGTATGACCATACATCATCGGTTACCATTCGGTAAAATTTTCCAAGATTCATTCCGTAGGGCGAGACATGTTTTACTACTAACTTGGATGGTGTGTAGTTGAAGAGCGTTTTTAGCCTGTGGGCAATCACTTCCTCTGTCTCCTCAAAGGAATAAAGTATCCCTACATCCCCCCTCCTGTCATTCTCTATTAGCATCTGGAGGCACATGTTGGTTTTTCCAACTCCACTCTTTCCAGCTATAAGAATGTCGGAGCCATCGTATATACCACCGCCCAACATCGCATCGAGTTCGGGGCTGCCAGTAGATAGGAGTTTCCTCTCCCTTTTCGTCTCTTCTCTGGCATTTAAGGGTATAATCGGATAAACGACTATTCCTTGGGGAGTTATGTCAAAGTAATGCCTTCCAAGCCAAGCATTTCCACCACGGTATTTAAGGACGTTTATCGTTCTGAAAACCTCCCCATCGTTTCTAACGACCCTCTCTAAAACGAACTCACCGCTTGTGAGATAGCTTATTATCTCCCTTCCCACTTCTGTTGTTAGCTCCTCCGCTATAACGGACGTTATATTCTTTTTATTGAAAAACTGTATTATGGACGAAACTATCCTCCTATAAATCGACGGGTCTTTAGATGCATCCCTTAGTATGCTCATTCCGTCTATAAAAACTCTGCTCGCACCTTTAAGCTCTTCAAGCTTAGTTATAGATTCGATAAAACTGTGTATCTCGCTTATGGAATCGAAGCCTATGAACAAAAGATCAGAGGACAGAATATCAGTTTCCGATACCTTGTCTATGAAATGAAAGTTCGGAGAATCAATATTCCAGCCAAAAGATTCTGCTTGCATAGCAACTTCTTCTTTTGGCTCGTCAAAAGAGAGATAAACAACTTTTTCCCCTTTTTCGACTCCCGCTAACAGAAACTGCAAGCCGAAAATAGTTTTTCCACTCCCAGGCCCGCCTTTAAGCAGGTAGGCCCAACCCCTTTCCAGGCCACCCCTCAAAATCTCATCGAGGCCCAATATACCTGTGGAAACTTTTCTGTGCATGTTACTTCTACATCCCCACGTTTATAAGTTTTTTCACGTTTTTTTGATTATTATTTTAATTTAAAAAAACATAATTTTTTGATAAAATATATTAAATCAGTGTATATTCTCCAGCTGGTAGATGCCGCTATACGGTTCAGTTTCTTCTGTTAATTTTACAAATATCAGCTGTAAAATCCTTGCATTCCTCTTTAGCCATATCCCGTCGCTGTAAACGACCAATCCCACCTCGCTTCTTCCTTTGTAACCAGCATCCCACACGGCTGTAAGTATATTTGCCCCACAACGAACCAGAGAGCTTCTAGGCCTGCCAAAGGCCATAACATCCTTACTAAGATTGACTATCTCGTTTATCCTTGCCCTGTAGACACCCTTTGAAAGAAAAACCCAGTCGTTTTCGAATGGGATTTCTTCAATTTCGGGCAAAGTCCTTTCGCTGTTGTCGAAGTCAAGCTTACCGCAACCCTTGATTTTCGCCACGCTTTGTAGAGTGCAGTCAAAGCCGTTGGGCTGAAGCTGGGTTTTTAGGTCTATATAGTTCTCTATTAACTTTTCGTCGCGAATTCTTCTCTCTATTTCTTTCCTACTGAGAACGCTTCCATACGGCAGATCGTACACCTCCGCGTAGGGTTTTATATCTATAACCGGTGAACCGGGCAGAGCGTCAAGCCCCTTAACCCTAAGGACGTTTCCCTCAACAGAGATGAGTCTTACCGCTGTAAAGCCTATCCTGTTCGGCCTGTTTGGAGAACGAGTAGAGAAGACGCCTCTAAGGGGGCGCGACTTGTCTCCTTTTGGATGAACAAGTAGTTTCTCCTCGCTGAGATGCAGAAAGTAGAAAATCCATAGGTAGCGAAAGTTCTCAATACCTCTCAGCCCTTCAGCATATTCTTGCAGAATTTCCACGGTGTTCTCATCCCTCACGTATCCTATCGGTTTTACCCCAATTTCCATCATTTCACCATGAAGTCAACGTAGTACTCATCATACTCGTCGTATTTGTGCATAAGCTTTGCCGTTTTTACTCAAAATTATTACACAGGTAAGTAAAAATCCAAGAGAAATATAAAGAAATCTAGCGAATAATCTTCCAGTTCTCCTTTTGAGATTACTCAAATTGTTACACTTCGGAGTCCAGAAATTGCTCGGTTGATTTTTAAGCTTTCAGTTCTCCATCTGAGATTTCCTGAATTGTTACTCCATGCTGCTAGATTACTATCTTCTTCGATTAACTTTCAGTGTCTATAGCTTAGCCAATTCTTTCATAAGCTTTAAGACTTCCTAATGCTTCAAAGATTGTCTCTGGTTTTAACGGGTTTTATAACCAGCTCATCCTCGTTAATTAAGATGACATTGGTTCCACCTCTTACAATCATCCAGTCCTCCTCTTCAACAGCTTTTTTAGCGAGTTCTTCCAGCTTTTTTATCTCATCTCCAGCCATTATACTCACTTAACTTTCTTTTTATATAATCTTTTCTCAGCTTCATTTGAATCCCTTGCCGTTTTTAGTCTGAATTCAAGTCCTCTTATCTGTTCCAAGAAGATTGTTATCATTCTTCCACTGTCTGGATGTTTTGAAATGACAAGCCAATTCTTTCGTCCTATCTTCTTAAGTAGGTAATCAGTCTCAAAACACCTCACTATATCCTTGATCTTAATGTTATGCTTTGATATATGGTCCTCTATTACCCTATTGTATCTTATAACAATATTACTAATTCTAACTTCTTTTGTTAGCTTTCTTCTCTTCAATCCTTATCCTCCTTTGTTTTTTGAGTTTCTTGAGTTGTACTATCTTTTGACTTAAACTTTCAAATACAATAAACCGTACAAGATCTCAAAGCTACTCTGGTTGATAGACTAAAAAATGAAGAATTGTACTTTCAGTTATTGAGATTTCTCAAATTGTTACCAAAAGTGATTATGGAGATCATTGAGCCCATAACTTTTAGTTCTCCTTTTGAGATTGCTCAAATTGTTACGAGTGAAGAAATGTTAGATGCTAAAGAGAAGTTAAAATTAGACGTTAGCATGATTATTGGAAGGGTCTCAATAGCAAGTGCCGGATTCAAGATAGACCGAGAAGTAAGAAAGCCCATCTACATGGTTTTAGAGCTAGGATCGATCGTGTTTGCTAACGATTAGCTTATTCTATCTCTGAAGTTGCAGAAAAGCTGGGATACGGTACCGTTGCACCGATACCATTATGATATCATCTCACCTCCATTTCCATCATTTCACCATGAAGTCAACGTAGTACTCGTCATACTCGTCGTATTTGTGCATAAGCTTTGCCGTTTTTACTGCTATAATGTGGGCACACGGCCTTCTTGTCTTCAGGTTGAACTGAAAGTCTCGGCATGTGCAAAAGTCATTGTCAACTATGTATTCGTGTTCGCCGATAACTACGAAAAAATCCCTGTACTTTTTTACCCTTCCTTCTTTAATATAAAAGAAGGCCTTTTCACCCCTCTTGCCGTATTCAAATAGGAGAGCCCTGTAAAGTTCGTATCCCATCCCTTTTTTCGCAGCCTTCACGATTTCTTCTGGCAAATCAAATCTCTTCATCGGATGGCGAGTCGATTTCCATAAGGAGCATTACAGTATTTATCGCATCTATCCCATCAACCCAGTTGAGCACCATTCCATCTTCCGGCACTTCCACGTTTTCGGGAAGCTTTTCGCCCTTAAAAACCTTTGCTCCAGCCCTTGCAATCGTGTCAAAGGCTCCCTCAAAGTCACCTTTTCTTTCTTTGGCTACAGCTTCTTTGATCAAAGCGTTTATACTCTTCTTGCTTATCTTGCCCTCCACACAGTATTTTGCAGATTTTACAACTACCTTCAGCCCTTCCTTAACAAAATCAAAGAAGTCACTCTTAAAGGGATCATCAAAACTCACCTTGGTGTTAAGGATTTTCTCCATCCCCTCCAGTTCTGCAAGAGCATCTTTCTTTGTTATTTCTCTCTCCTTAGCGGCCCTTATTACGTTAAAACATGCGACGACGAAATCCTCCATCATCTGGTCGAACACAACGAGAGAATCAGCATCCTCCAAGTCAACGTTCGCTTCTCTTATCTTGTTGACCCAGTTGTTGAACCTCGTCTCGCTGTAGTAGTTCATCGTTTCGCCATCTGTAGCGGAGATTATAACGTTTTTGTTTAACATTAATGTCAACGTCATGTTCATAGTTCATCGCCCAGAAGGCTGCTGGCAATAGCAATACATCGTCCAATTTTTGAATACTAAAAAGACAAAAAGAAAAATTTATCAATAAATCTACTAAAATTTCGAGTAAGATGAGCAACCAAAGACTCAAAGCACATCTTTCGCAGAGCGAGCATCAGAATCAATCCGTAACCAGCAAAACTCGCGAAGATCAAACAGCACCAAGCAAACTTCTGTGCTGGCTGGTTATAGCATAGGTATCCTGTGCAATTCTCATCCTCGGAGTTTCTGAAACAACTCTGGTCATAAAATCCATTAAGTTAAAGTTTGGTGTGGACTGGGCTGTGGGTTTCGTTGGAATCATGACGTTCTTTGTAATGCTGGTCGTTGCCCATGGTCTGTCACATTCCAAGTATCTGGACAGGGGCGAAATCAGAAAGGCGATAGTGGCATCGTTCCTTGCGGTATATTTCTCCATCCTAATCGGCGCTATAGTGCTTTCGTACTTCATAACTCCGATTGAGAAAACCAAGGGCGGCAGCCATTAGATATCAACGACAACAAAAGCGTACCATCCGTCACTCTTTTCCACTTTAAAGTTATGAAGCGTTATGGCTTTAGGCTCAACTTTTACAGCTTCTGGCTTTAGCTTTCCGCCGTAGAGCTTGCCCCTTGCCCTCAAAACTTCTCCCCCTTCAACGCTAACGTCTGCTTGCCTTGCAGCATAGAATTCCGTATCGAATAGAAACAAAAGTTCGTTCAGCCAGTGGTAAACGAGAACATCTTCTGCCTCACCCCCCACCTCTATTTCTTTTTCGATTTCTCCTTCAAGTCTATCCGAGTAAACAAAAGCCTCACAAAACGCAAGAGTTGCGTTTTCTATAAGCTCCTCAATCGTCTCTCCAAAAACCTCGAAGGCCACATCGGCTGTGTGGTCAATAAAGCGGTACTTCATAATCCTCCTATCTTTTCCAGTTATTTAAGGACTGTGCAATCATTATCATATTTAAACATGTAAAAATCGAAAGTTTTATCTCCCGTTGAGAAGGGGCGGGAAGGGTGAGTAAATGAAGTTTGGAGTCGAATTTGTTCCTAACGTTAAGTATTACGAGCTTGAATATTACGCAAAACTCGCAGAAGACAACGGTTTTGGATACTGCTGGATTACCGATCATTACAATAACAGAAATGTTTACGCAATGCTGACCCTTCTCGCCCTCAAAACGCAAAAAATGCGAATAGGGGCTGGGGTTGCAAACCCCTATCACACACATCCTGCCGTAGTTGCATCTGCAATCGCTACAATTAACGAGGTGAGCGGTGGAAGGGCTGTTCTTGGCATTGCTGCAGGTGATAAGGTTACGCTCGAAAGAATAGGTGTGAAGCGGGAAAAGCCCCTGAGCAGAATAAGGGAGGCCGTGGAGGTGATAAGGGCTCTCCACGCAGGCAAATCTGTTAGCTATGACGGCAAGTTTTTCAAGCTCAGCGGAGCAAAGCTCGATTTTAATGCTGGCAGTATTCCAATATATATCGGGGCCCAAGGGCCAAAAATGCTGAAGCTTGCTGCTGAGATAGGAGACGGTGTTTTGATAAACGCCTCGCATCCCAAGGACTTTGAAGTAGCAAGGAAAAGTATTGATGAGGGACTCGAGAAAGGAAAGGATTTCGATGTTGTAGCCTACGCATCGCTCAGCATAGACGGGGATGGAGAGAAGGCCAGAAATGCAGCAAAAATCGTCGTCGCTTTTATAGTAGCTGGAAGTCCCGATGTTATATTTGAAAGACACGGCATATCCTCCGAGGATGTGGAAAAAGTTAGAACTTCGCTCAACAACGCTTTTGCAACGGGTAACTGGAAAGCTGTTAACGAAGCGGTTACAGACGAGATGGTAGATGTTTTCTCAATAAGCGGGACACCAGAAGACGTTATAGAAAGAATAGAGAAACTCAAAAAAGTTGGAGTTACTCAAGTCGTTGCTGGAAGTCCTATTGGGCCGAACAAGGCAAAATCAATAAAACTTATGGGAAAAGAAATCGTAACCCGCTTTACAAACTAATCAAAGTGTTTTGGTGATATCCTTAGCTCACCCTCTTCAAGGATGGCATATCCAAATCTCTCTTTTATTACGAGGTACGCCATCTCCGGTGGTATTGCTCCTATTTCTGTAATTATAACGTCTATGTAGTCTCTCGGCGTTGCGTCGAACGCTGGATTTCTCACTTTAACCCCTTTTAGGCTTAGAATCTCTGGTGGTGCTACTTCGCTTGCATCCCTCTCCTCTATTATAACCAGCTCTCCAAAAAGCGTTTTTGGGCTGAACTTGTACGTTTCTGCAGCAACCATAAAGGGTACCCTTGCTTCTTTTGCAGCAAGAGCAATCTGGGAAGTTCCGATCTTATTTATGAGGGCCCCGTTTGCCGTAATCGTATCAGCTCCAACGATTACGCAGTCCACGTCATCCATGAAGTATCTTACCGCAGAATCAACTATCAGCGTTGCTGGAATGCCTTCCTCATTCAGCTCCTTAATCGTAAGATGTCCCTGCATCCTCGGCCTCGATTCCGTTGCAAACACTTCCTTCACCTTTCCCTGCTTAAAAGCCTCCTTTATCACCGCAAGAGCTGCCGAGGAGTTGCAGTGTGTCATTACAACGGAGTTCCTTCTTATTCTTCTCGCCCCGATCTCTCCTATTTTCTCATGGGCAGTTTCTACCCACCTTATGAACTCCTCGGCCCTTTTGATCGCATTTTTTCTCTTCTCCTCCTCATTTTCTCCCTCATATCGCAGTACGTAATTGACAGAGTTGTACAAGCTGACAGCAGTTGGGCGGGTCTTAAGCAATATCTCTGCTGCTTTTTTCATCTTTTCGTCAAAATCTCCATTTATTGATTCGGCAAACAGTTTTAACGTTTCAGCAGCGAATCTTGCTATTCTTGCAGCCCCCCTTACCTCCATCGTTCTTATCTTTTTTGCTGCGTCCTCAACGATTTGAAACATTTCTAGTCCTCCCAAAACTACTTGTTTTTTC
>Ga0190367_1000678_pt1 | contig 23055 bp, 20 predicted proteins | sample 4872181011_MG_FD_171838 | JGI IMG/M metagenome (GOLD analysis project Ga0190367, IMG submission 171838) | Hydrothermal vent microbial mat bacterial communities from Southern Trench, Guaymas Basin, Mexico - 4872-18-10-11_MG | ecosystem: Environmental > Aquatic > Marine > Hydrothermal vents >...
GTTAAGCAGGAGGGCAAGCCCGGGTACTTCTTCGTCAGGGTTACCGATGAGGACCTAGATGTCACCAGAAAGATCTACCTAGAGGAAGGCGAGAGGAAGACAGTGTTCATACCCGCGCCCATAGGCAACAGAATCTCAGTTTAACCTCAGTTAAAGTGGAGGTTTGGTACGAGGACACCCTGTTGATGTCGAGGGAAGCAAAGCTGGTACCCGAAATCGGCAGGCTTCCCGCAATGGTCCGGAACATTCTCTCGAGGACCTCCACGGTAATGGTGTTCGTCCTTATATCCGTGGTAGCGCTATCCATGGCGGTGGTCTTCATGCTCTCTTCTCTGGCTAGAAAAACTGAGAACGAGGAAAAATGGGAGATTTAGGGCCACAGGCCTCTGAGCCTTATGGCCTCGGCAACCCTTGACACGGCGATCATGTAGGCGGCTGTCCTCATGTCGACCTCTCTCTCCCTATGCAGCTGGTAGACGGCCTCGAAAGCCTTGACCATCTTGTGCTCTAGCCTGCGTAGCACCTCCTCCTTAGTCCACCAGTCCCTAGTGAGGGCCTGTACCCACTCGAAGTATGAGCACGTCACGCCTCCGGCGTTGGCGAGGATGTCGGGTATCACAAGCACGACTTTCTCGAAGAGTATCCTGTCCGCCTCCGGCGTCGTGGGACCATTTGCGCCCTCGCTAATCACCTTCGCCTTGACGTTGTCGGCGTTCTTCTCCGTGATAACGCCCTCTATCGCTGCTGGCACGAGGACGTCGACGTCCAACTCCAGGATCTCCTCGTTGCTTATCTCCTTGGCGCCTGGGTACCCCACGACACTACCTGTCTTCTTCTTGTGCTCCATCACCCTAACGGGGTCGAGGCCTTCAGGGTTGTATATGCCTCCCTTCGAATCGCTGACCGCCACCACCTTGTAGCCCCACTGGTGGGCGAAGTAGGCAGCATAGTAGCCCACGTTGCCATAGCCCTGCACGGCGACGGTCACGTTCTTGAGACCGAGCTTCTTGACCGCTTCGCGCGCAGCTATCATGACACCTAGGCCTGTGGCCTCAGTCCTGCCCTCGGAGCCTCCTATCTCAACCGGCTTAGCCGTGACCACGCCGGGCTCCCACCTGCCCACGAGCACACTGTAGGTGTCGGCTATCCACGCCATGGTCTGCGGGTTGGTGTAAACGTCGGGAGCCGGTATGTCTATATACGTGCCTATGAACTCGCGTATCGCGTAGGTGTATCTGCGCGTGAGGCGCTCGATCTCCGCCTGGCTCATCTCCTTCGGGTTGCACGTTATGCCTCCCTTGGCCCCGCCGTAGGGGAGGTCCATCACGGCTGTCTTCCACGTCATCCACATAGCCAAGGCTCTGACCTCGTCGAGAGTCACGTTGGGGTGGTAGCGTATACCGCCCTTGAACGGCCCCCTAGCGTCGTTGTGGTGCACCCTGTAGCCCGTGAACACCTTAACCTCGCCGTTGTCCATGCGCACTGGGAGGTGTACGATTATCTCGCGCTTGGGCCTCTTCAGTATCTCTAAAATCCAGGGCTCCAGATCGATGAGCTTCGCGACGCCCTCAAGCTGTTTGACAGCCATCTCGTAAGGATTAAGTTCAGAAGCCATACCTTCTCTCCCAAGATTTAACATATGTAAACCCTATAAAAATATAGATGATAAAGATCTCTATAAATAAAATAGCTAGTTCTACGGAAACCTGTTTTCTGGAAGGAGTCTAAAAACATTTTCATGAACCTTTACTCGGTGCCCAGTAAAGATTCCGATGCTGTTCATTCTCTACTTATGCGCCACGCGCGGAATAGTTGATCGCTAGGAACAGATAGCGTGGGTTACGCAAGCCTGAAAGCATCTCCAATCTGATTTGGGAGAAACGTTAATTGTCCCACTGAGCGTTGCTTATCAGTCCAACCGGGGCTGATCTCCCTTATTGAAGGAGATGACGTTGTGAGGATTATAACCGCTCGTGGCCCCTTGGACTCCCAGAGCTTGGGGCCGACGAACTCTCACATACATTTAGTCGCGATGCCACCGCCCTGGCTCTACAGGACTCCTACATTTGCGAACGACCCGGACTACGCCCTAACAGATCCCGATAAAGCGGTTCAGGAACTCGAGCTATTCCTTAAGTCGCGGGGGGACAGCTGTGGACGCTACCTGCAGAGACTACGGCAGGAACCCTAAGGCGATTAAATACGTGGTCGAGAAGCTGCCCGAGGTCAACCTAATTCTTGTCACAGGCTTCAACAGAGGGATATACCTCGACGAGTGGTACTACGAGGCATCGGTAGACAGGCTCGCCGACCTCTTCGCTGAGGAAGTCGAGGAAGGTATCGAGGGCACTGACCTGAGAGTGAGGCTGATAAAGATCGGCGCAGACTGCATGAGAATCCTACCTGTGGAGGAGAAGTGCATAAGGGCTGCAGCAGCGGCCCACCTGAGCACTGGTGCCCCCATAGTGACACACACCACGCTCGGCACCATGGCCCTGGAAATCCTGGATCTACTCGAGAAGGAGGGCGTGGACCCGGCCAGCGTGATATTCTACCACGCGGACCGGAACCTCGACCCCTGGTACTGGGAGCAGGTCCTAGAGCGGGGGCCTACATAACACTCGACCAGATAGGGAAGATAAAGTACGAGTCCGAGAGCCGGAGAGCCGAGTTCCTAGTAGAAATGGTTTCGTGGAGGTACGAGAACCAAGTGCTCGGCAGGAGGTACCTCTCGGCGGCCCTAGAGTACGGGGACTTTAGGAAGTGTCCACCGTTAGCGCGGGCGACGGACTGGCGTTTATTGAGATAAGCTACCTGGAGATTCAGCTGGACTCTATAGAGGCTACAGTGACCCTGACCCCGCTGATCGAGAAGGGGGGCCTGTGCCGCAGAGCCCACCGACGGAGGTCAAGTACCAGGACATAGCCTTGGTCGTGTACGAGAACTCCGAGGCAAGGCTAAAGGTCAAGGTGATCAGGTGGGGCACCATGGAGCCCCTGCCCAACGCGGTTGTGGTCGCTTGGGTCGAGGGCACCGGGAGGAGGGTTGAGGTAGCAGCGGACTTTCAGGGCTTCGCCATCGTGAACAAGACCCAGCTACTCCGGGGCCTGTCGGAGTACGAGCTGTGGGCCATGGCCTACCCCTGCAGCACCTACAACGAGTTGCTGAACCCGCTGAGGTACGCCAAAATACTGGTGGACAAACGGCCGCCGTAATTTAAACTAGAATACTACCCATTATTTCTCCTAGCCTTCGCCAGTCTGAGCTAGAAATCCATGAACTCCTCTCTATCCGGCTGTTTCATGAATAGTGATAACTCGTAGCCGTCTACCATCAGCTCCGGGGATACGTCGAGCTCTCTCCTGTTCCTCTCGAATGCTTCTCTGTACTTTCTGTACCTCAGCACGGACTTAGCTTAAGTGCTATCTCCTTTTTAGTCCTCGACCCTCAGCCCCGCTCTATCCAGCATATAGAGGTCGTAGAAATCTCTCAGCTTCTGGACTCTCCTGGTTAGTATGGCTCTGACCTTCTCGCAGAGTATCTCCCTCAAGTCGTAGGCAAGCACCTCGAACTCGCGATACTCCTCCAGGAACTCTCTGAAATACACCCTCTCCCCGCCCGTTACGGCTACGCCTCAAGGAGGATCCTAGCCTTGCGCCTCTGTGGCTCGACCTTAGCGTAAGTACCTGTATACCTTGTCCCAATCGAATTTCTCACAACATTCCGTTAGCACGTTCCTAGCTGCGTGCTCAAGAACCCTCGACAGGGTTCCACCAATTATAAATCTTAAATTCTCTTTAAACTCGGTATTTTACGCGGAACCTAGTGAAACAATTTTACCATGAAATTCCCTAAAGAATGCGCTATCTACAATAATAACACGGTGGTAACGCGTGGACTTCGCGATCTGTTTTCAACTGGATATAACAGGGATCTTCCTAGATTCGCCTGTAAGCGATGAGTGGTTAAAGGTGGGATCGTGAAGAAGGCTGTTGTACTTCCCGTTATTGGAATTTTAGTTATTGCTGTTTTCCTAGCGTATTGGTACTACTTTCACAGCTACAAGCCAACGTTAGCGAGGAAACAGCTAGTGGAGAAATTTTCAAAAATTAAAACGTGGTATTTGAAGCTTAAAACAGAAGAGTATAACGTCACAGAGGCTGAGTACTGGGTGGTAAAGGCGAAGCAGGCTTTTGACAGAGGAGATTACGAAGAGGCAAACAAGCTCTTAGATAAAGCTCTAAAAGCTCTTGAAAAAGCAGAGAAATACTCTCTCCCTATATTCCCCGTGGTAAAGAGCAACTCTTGGATAACCGATCCCGTAACTCTCTACGATTTCGTGCCTTTCGGAGTAGCCTTAATAAAACTCCCAGATAATAGGCTAACTATTTCTCGTGGAGAAGGCTGGACTGCGAGCAACTTCGTCCAATTCGGCATGTGCACAGATGGAGAAAACATTCTTGTTTTCCATTCTTCAGTAAATATAGGCGGGGGGAGCCTACGCTTAATGTTTAACGGGAAGAGAATATTTGGAAAACTCAGCGGCCCCTCCTACTACGACAAAAGCGGGAAATACTTCCCATACCCGACAGTTCACACAAATCCGTCTGAAGACTATGTAATCGCCATAGCCTACGACGAGGAGACTAGGACCTGGTACCACAAGATAGTCTACACAAAGACCTCGCCGCCTACGGAGATTTTGTACGTCAAGGGTAAGGGCAGACTCTCTCCCTTGTGGGTGGGAAAGCCCGAGGGACCTTTCGTCGTACATGGAATCGCCGGAGTTAAGCAAGGCAAGCTCTACCTCGACACTTGGGGCGGCTATCTTGATTTCGAAGAATTGGTGGAATGCAGATACCACGATTTGGAAACAGGTAAAACTTACACTTTTGCTTCAGGTTTCGCCTTTATGGATAGAGAGTATCACAGGCTCCTACCAGTAGGCTCTGTAGAAATCAGAGAAGGCAAAATAGTTGATGGCATAGAGTTCGACGCGATGTCTTTCCACAAGATAGAAGGAGAGGAGATAGAGTTTATCTTCATCTTAGCGAAAAATCCATTGCCCGAAAATATAAAAGAGGAGATAGAGTTTCCAGAATTCGAGCATTTCGGAAGGATAAACTTCGTTGACAGGGGAAAGAGCTACAGATTTGACGACTTCGAGTTCAGGACAGATGGCAGGTTACAACCTCTTAAATACTATTTAAGGGGCAACTTCACAGACGACGGCAGAATAGTCGGTAGCGTGAATTTAACAGCGGAGGCGTTTGCGTTCTGGGGCTATGGAGGCGCCGAGAATTGGAAAGTACACCGAGTATGGTGGGATCCGGGAGGCGCGGCCGCTTGGGGGCGTTCTTTCGTAAAGTGGAGCGGTACGATAACCATAGGAAATGAGGTTATAGAGGTGAGGGATGTTCTAGGCTTCGGCGAATTCCATAGGTATAAATCCCGGTATTACTCTAAACTTAGGGAAGATACTTTGCAGAAGCCCTCCAAAGTAAGAGTTGTGGTGGAGTATACATCAGTTACGTCGGGAATCTACTACCTCAATAGGAGCATTAACGATGTGATAAATATTTTAAAAGATTTAGACGCTGACTGGATATACCTAGGCTGGAGATATCGACTCCCGGCTCCGGAATCGCCCTACGAAGAGCCTGGATTTTTCACAAAAGAGCAGATAGAAGAAGCTAGCAGGAGAGGCTACACTTTCTCACAGCTTAAGAAAGCCATAGATGAAATCCACCGCGAAATCTCCGGAGTACTTTTTACCGGAGGTTTGGGAATGGAGTTTTTTTACGCTAGGGATAGAGATCCTATAACTGGCGAAATTATCGATAGAGAAAAAGCGTGGTCGATGGCTTTCGATCCTCAAGAGCATAACCTGTCTATATCGAAAGAGGAATTTCAATGTTGGCACGCGAAAAGAGTTAGATGGCTTCCCGAAAACTTCGACTGTTCAAAATACGATTATAGAATGGTTAAAGGGTACTGGTCCGATATAAACAAGGAAGAGGTTAGACTGTTTTACCTGCATAAAGCCATGAAGCTCATCGACTGTGGAGTAGATGTCGTATGGATAGACCAACTGCTTAAACAAGCCCATCTCATTTACTCAATAACGGGAGATATTAAGCATCCAGCCATCGAGGAAACCTTTAAATCCGTATCAAAACTCGTTGACGAAATCCACGCTTATGGATTATCTAAGGGGAAATACGTGTACGTGGGCTCTTGGGCTCCCATATTTAAAATTGGAGAAAATCTAATCATACCACCCTACAAGCCGCCAGACTACGATTACGTCGTTCTTTCTCCAGGCTCGAGGGAGGTATTAAATATGAAGCTCCACGAGGAGGAATGGAGAATATTATTATCGAATATTAAAGACTACATGGGCGAAGACACAGTCATCCTCGTGAGGCTTGATCTAGGATCTCTGCATTCTCCAATACATGTCTTCTCCCAGTACCTCAACAGTTCTCAGCAGAGAAAATTCCTAGTATATCTTGACAACTTCCTCAGGGAAAACGGAGTTCTATTCTCCTATCCAGTCTTCGGGCTTTACATGGGCCCATGGGAGGAAAACGAGGCGAAAATATTTTCGTGGAGGGAAATTTGCTGGGTTAACGTTTTCGGAGAAGAAAGGTCCAGATTTCCGGAGTATGATTCTCTCGCTCCGGAATTTCAAACCTATGAAACAATAAGAGAACTCGCTCAAAGTAGGAGAGGTGAACGGCGTGAATAGGAGAGTTTTAGTCGTAGCTATAATTTTAGCAATTATAGAGGTTAGTGTTCTCTGCCTCGACTCTACCGCCGGGAAATTCGCAACATCTGAGAATAGGTTAATAGTTGAATTACAAGCTACTCCTAATCCATGGGAGTTATCCGAAGTTAAAATTGCTATTCTCTACGAGCCTATAACCCGCTATAAGCCTTTTAACAGAACAGTAGAAGACATAATAAAAGTTCTCAATGAGACCGGAGCGGACTTTGTATTTAGGTGTTTCTGGAGGTGGAATCCCTGCCCGGAAACGCCGGAACAGCTTCCTCCCGGCAAGCTCAGGGAAAGGTGCGAGTACATAGGCTACTACTACCAGCATCTGAAACAGGTTATATCCACTATAAAAGCCTCTATGCCAGATATCATTTTCTGCGGCGCCATACCAGCCCAGAAGATAGATAGTCGTATTGTCTGGAATCCTATTACGGGCGAGGTTATAAGCTATCCCGAAACCTGGGAGATGGCTTTAGATCCAGGTAAGTGGGGGATTCCGGTCGAAAAAGAGAGGTTTCAGTGCTGGTTCGCCAAGACGCACCTCTGGATCCCTAAGGACATTGACTGGCGCGACTACGATCCAGCCAAAGCCCCGGCATACTTCCCCGACATAACCAATCCTAGATTTCAGGAGCTGCTGTTAAGCTGGGCGTATAAACAGATAGACTGCGGCGTAGACGCGATATGGATAGACATGCTATTCGCTCAGACGAGGTTCCTAGCTAAGATGACGGGAGATGTACACCACGAAGCCGTTAGAGAATCTTTTGAAGCTGCCCGCCGGATAGTCGACGCGATACACGATTATGGTCTTTCAAAAGGCCGGTACGTATACGTGGGCAGCTGGCCCGGAGCCATATACTTCCCCTATACGCCTCCTAAACTGGATTTCGTCACCATATCTCCCTCTTCGAGAGAAGTGTTCTACATGGAATTTAACGAGACGAGGTACGAGGAGATGCTCGCGTCTATAAGAAATGCGTGGGGGGATATACCCGTATTCGCGTTTATAGATTGGGCGGCTACTACTAGAACTCCTCTCGGCGTGTTCAGCCAGAACTTAACCAGAGAACAGCAAAGAGCTTTTCTCAGAATAGCGGACGAGTTCTTCCAGGCTAGAGGCATAAACTTTGTCTACCCGGTACATGGAGGCTGGCTAGGCGCCAACGCCACAGTTAAAGCTTTCGGGAAATTCAATGTATACGATAGTCAAGCCCCCGAGTTCGACACCTACGAAACTATCGTAGAGCTAGCTCAGAAGAAAGCGTCGTTAAAAAGCGGAGTAGAAGTGGACGTGGTCGATCTTAGAGGAGAAGATTTAAAGACTAGACTACTCGTACTCAGCTTGCAGGGAATCGTGAATAGAGAGAAGCCGCAACTCTATGTACTGTGGGAGAGCAAACGCGTAGAACCTACAGCGTCTGAAAGATGGCTAGAGTATTATAGAGAGAAAGGATGGATCAAAGGATATAAAATCATCAGCATTGAAGAAGCCCTTGAAAAATACAAGAGATACTTGAAGGGAGTAGTGATTTATGACCCTGAGCTTCCCGCGACGATAAACTTGGCGGTGTCTCTAGCTGGAATATACGATTTGGTAGTAGCCCACCCAGATTTCACGCCAATGCTCGCCGAACACGGTCTAGAAGTTAAGTACGATTTAGGAGGCAAGTTTAGAGATAGAATAGAAGCTCACAAATGGCAGCTGGAGAACGTTTTTCCGTACTGTAATAAGAGCTTGATAAATCTCTTCCCGACAGTGGAGGGAGTAATGATATACAGAGTTTCTATAATCGACTACGTTATAGCGAACAGAGCTTGTTCGATAGGATTAAACGTAAAGAGAGATGAAGCTCTGATCGGCGAGTACTACGAGAAGATGGATAAGTTCGCTATAGCGCTGGGATATCCTGAAGATGCAGCACTGGAGAGACCGTGGGTCGAGCTAACGTCAAAATACGGCCTGCTCAACGTCTTGGCTACAGCCTTCTCTCCCAATTTCTCATTTCATTCGAAAATACCGGCGAAGAGAAGATATGAGCAAGATCACAAATTTGAAATAACGCTAGACCCGGATAAAATCTACGTAGCGTTCGCGGTTTCAGATTTGGGATTAAACAGTATGCAGGATTTCTACTATGAGATGTGGCTTAGCGAAGCTAGAGGAGAAGTGCCTATAGGCTGGTGGCTCGACCCGATAGTCGTCGAGTTCTGCCCGGGAATAGTCCAGTACTACTACGAGACTAAAACCCCGAACGACTACTTCTACTCAGCCCACGTCGGCGGGAGAGTAAGAGCCTCCGACTTCCCCTACCTAGATGATTACCTGAGAAGAGGGCAGAAATACCTAGACAAGTGTTCGCTTAAAATAGTAGCTTTCAGTAACCATCATAGAAAAGACGATAGAGTGTTTAAGCTCTACTCGGAGATTCTAAACGTGGAAGGCTTCGTATTTGGATTTGGACCAGAGTTCGAGGAAGAGTACTGGCTGGTCGGCGACAAAGTGTGGATAGTGCCTAGATATATGGGAAGCCCTGAAGCCGCGTTTAAAGCCGTGAAAAAATACATAGATTCTAGGCAAGAGAGACCGCTCTTCATCGTAGTCGGAGTGGGATTATGGTACTACCCTAAAGTCGAAGACGTAATAGAAATTAGGGACATGTTAAAGGAAGAATATAGTGATCAAATATTGTTCTGTAGACTTGACGAGCTTATCGCCGCCGCCAAACAATACAGCCTAGCATACGAGCCAGTCGAGAGCAAACTTAGACTACTGGTAATTATCCTAGCACTAGTGATCGCAGTTCTGGCATCATCTCTGATACTTCTTCGCCTCAAATATAGAAAACCTGCTCTTGACTCTCGAACTCGGGCAATCCTTGACTCCGACATTTTCCTCGCCATCTTCGATTTGGTAACTAGAGTATTAAAACCCGGCGGCTTATACTTCTTAGATTGATGTGTAAACTTCCAATCTAGAGCGAAGAATTTGGAGAACCTTAAGTTTGGAGTATTAAGAAAGAAGGAGTAAGAGTTGACGTAAAATTCATAACTGGAGTCTTAGTCATGCGGCTCAAATACGTAAGAACAGGATTATTGTAGATGTAGACGATTGCTGAGAAAAACTACGTTTAGAAAGCGTAGAAGTTGTAAGAATAATCTTTCCCTAAGAATTCCTACTGCTATTAGAAATCTGGAAAATTTGAATTTATCGGTTAGTGGAATAAACTGGAATCTAGAAAACCAATTGAAGAGGCTAGCGCACATCCTTCCACTACTTTAAGATTTACCTCGCTAGGTAGCGAGCTGGCTAGCGTCTGAATGTGATTCTCTAATAGGAGTAGGCCTGCGGCTTGTAGTTATTACTGAATTTTTCGTAAACATTTTTATATAGCCACTGGAGCACTTCAGCTATTACTCTGTAGTCTGAGAGCAAAAAACTTCATTGGGCAGTATGATCGAGTCCTCGAAGAATATATTTTTGTCCTTGAAGTGATATGTTGCTATAGTAAGCATTTTAGAGTATTCACTATCGTTTATTGAAGCCGAGAGGCAGAAATAGATAAGTTAAAATACGCAAATCAAAAATAAGAAAAGTGAGGCTCAAGTGAGGTTTCTAGCATGAGTAGCATCCACATGAAGTAACATTCTGGTTGAAAATGTAAAAATCTTTGATATCACTAATGAGAAGGACTGAAGGAGGCTAAAGACTGAAAGGAAGAGAATCAAAAAAGCCCTGAGAAACTGGGTATGGTGCTGGAGAAAGGCGACCACTTTTCAACTAGCTGTAGAGCGCAAGTTGGTAGAACATTGCTTATGGACTTTAACGCTATTTAGACTTTAATTGATGATATTTCATTCGAGGCGTTTAGTTGGCCAGTCTTTGATCTCGGTTTTCTTTAGCAAAAATACTCTTATGAGGGATACTAGTATGATGAGAAGCCATAATGGACTGTAAAAATAGAAATATAGGACAAAGGTCAACGGGTTGAAGTTATATCCCAGTCTTCTAGCAAGCAGGAAGAAGACTAGAGAGGAGAGGGCTAGAGAGATTGTAGATGCGACCATGCCCCGTACGAACGCTATACTAAAGTATGTGGCAAATAATATTGGTACTAGCAACCGGATCCTAGATACCATGAGAAAGAATAGGAGAAAGAATCCGGCTAACAGCCTGTTCTCAGGCAAGAAGGCTGTCACTAGAAAGGCAGTTAGCGATGGGTAGAAGAAGAAAGCGGGCATGAGTACGATTTTCGGGTTCTTTACCGTCGCCCGTAGTAGCTCTTTGTAGTTGTGTTTAAACCAAAGTGCAAAACCGTGTCCCCACCTCCACCTCTGTTTGAACCATTCCCTCCAGCTAGAAGGAGCTTTGAGCCGCACGACGACTTTTTCTTCAAACTTGAACTTGACGCCTCTCGTATAGGCTTTAAAGGCTAGGCCGAGATCCTCGCTTATTTCGTTCTCGGGGAATCCTCCCAAATCTTCGAATACGTTGCGTTTTATAGCGAAGACTGACCCGTTTATGCCAATACACTTAGACGCTAGCTTCGCTGAGAGCCAGTTTACTATCGCGAATCCAACGTAGTCGTAGTAGACTAGCCGGGAGAGCAGGTTTTCTTTGTCGACGACCTTCTTGAAGTCTATAATTTCGTATTTTCCGTCAAACTGTTTTGCAAAGTCTTCTAGTTGTTTAGTGTTCTCGAGATAGTGATCTGCATCTATAAATACCAAGACTTCCCCGCTAGCATACTTCAAAGCCCTATTCAGCGATCTTGCCTTTCCTAGCCTACGGTCACTAATTAGACACTTAACCTTTTTCCCGTATTTTTCTAAAACCTCTAGAGTTTCTCTAGAGGAAGAGTCAGCGACGACGATGACCTCCCACAGGTCGCTCTCTGACAATTGCTCTAGTAACTTATCGAGACAAGCCCCATCTCTATAAACGGGCACTAGAACGCTTATTTTACCAGCCCCACTCATATTACCACCACAGGGTCACGTGAATATCACCACATAACCTCTGATAGGGAGAGAACATTACAATTTTAATTTTTCTGAAGTTTTAGAAAAATTTAAAATTACAACTAGAGATATAATTCACGACCAGCTATGCTCAGCAGGAGAAGAGGAGGCTTCTCCGCCCTACTTGCTGGGCTTAGGCTAGCCACAAAAACGCCCGTAACAAAAGCTCTAATAAAAAAGCTGGCGGAAGAAATAGAAAGCAATGGAAGAAAAACCACGGTAGCCTTTGAAGCTCTTAGACTAATCGCCGAACACGATGCTAACTCTTGCCTCACAGCTAGGTTCTACTCAAAAATATTAAGCCTAGTGTTCAAAGCAGCAATAGCATACTTCCATGGAAAAGAGGAGGAAGTAGCCGAGGCACTAAAAGACTCCGCCGTCCGGAGAGGCCTAGCCTTAGTCCTAGAGGGGCTAGCACTATACGGCGTAACAGTTCCACAGAAACTGCCCGCTCCATTTCTAATAGTCTGGAACTTCACTAACGCCTGCAATCTCAGGTGCAAGCACTGCTATCAGAGAGCTGGCCTCCCTCTCTCAACAGAGCTGACGCTTCAAGAAAAGCTCAATGTGATCAAACAGCTCGACCAAACCGGAGTGGCCGCAGTTGCCTTCTCCGGGGGCGAGCCAACAATTCACCCACACTTCCCCGCGGTGCTCAAAGCAGCTGCGGACGCCGGCATGTACACTGCTCTAGCGACAAATGGCTTGATCTTCGCTGAACGAAGCTTCGCTGAGAAGCTCAAGAAGCTTGGGCTAAGATACGTCGAGGTCAGCGTGGACTCGGCCGACCCTGAGAAGCACGACCAGTTCAGAGGCGTTAAAGGCGCCTGGGAGAAAGCAGTCCGCGGCTTGAGGAACGCAGTCGAGCTCGGCTTCTCTACTGCAATGGCAACTACAGTCACAAGGCTCAACATCGACGAAGTAGACGACATCTTAGGCCTAGCCGAGGAGATAGGCGTCCAAAGAGTAGTATTTTTCAACTTCATCCCCGTAGGTAGAGGAGAAGACATGAAGAATCTCGACCTAATGCCCGAGGAGAGAGAGGAACTCCTCAAAAAAATATATCTGGAAAACCAGAAGAGAAGGCTCGAAATATACAGTACAGCGCCCCAGTTCGCTAGAGTATCCTGTATCCTCAGCAACGGCAGAGAGATTGCACCCACTCACTTTTATGTCAAAGGAGACCCCATAATCTCATCTTTAGCCGAGTACATAGGCGGTTGTGGCGCAGGTCGAATATACGCAGCTCTACAACCGAACGGAGACGTCACACCCTGCGTCTTCATACCCAGCATAGTCGTCGGAAATATCGCGGAAACACCGTTCAAAAAGATATGGAGCGAGACTGAAGTATTCATGACGCTTAGGGACAGGGAGAGGCTTAAAGGTATCTGCGGAGCATGCCCCTACAAGTACGTGTGTGGCGGTTGCAGGGCAAGGGCGCTAGCCTACACGGGAGATATCCTGGGCCCCGATCCAGGCTGCATACTTAACATCGCCAATCTCCACGCAAATGCAGTATCGAAGCCGCTAGCGGTAGGATGGAGAGGTGACGGCCGTGCACGTTGAGCTTGGAGCCGCCGAGCTGGAGTTCATATCTAGAATAGCCAAGCTCTCCGCGAGGTGGGGCCTCGGCGAGGCTGTCGGCAAAGTGTTGGCTGTACTGCTTCTTTCCAATAAACCGCTTTCTCAATGGGAGATAAGCAAGCTCACAGGTTACAGTGTTAGCCAGATAAGCAGTAGCCTGAGCCTGTTAGAGAGCTTGGGCCTCGTAATATACAGTAAGGAGGGCAGGAGGAAGCTCTATAAAGCCGCTGGCTCACTACTAGACGTGCTCGAGAATTTCCTAGAGAGAACACTTAAGAACCAGCTCTCGCCCACAGTCAAGTTTATCAGGGAAAACCTACCACGATTCAACGAGAGGACTAAAGAAAACGCAGAAAAGCTTCTCCAGGAATACGAGAAAGCTAGGATTCTTCTGAAGATGAACGTAGAGTATCTAAAGAAGTGGAAGGATCTATCGCCAGAGAACTTCGCGAAAAAGATGCGCATAATTATGCAGTAATTCTTGGCGTGCTCTGTAACTTTACAATAAATGCGTGAATGTACTGCGCGCGAGTGTGTAATCTCACGTGCATATGATTTAGTAAAGTGTTAGGCCGGGTTATAGCAGTTAGCGGTGATTTGCTGATAACAAGGAGGCTATTGAGCGCCTCTACCACTCCATAAGTGATATAATAATAGGCGAACGTGGGGAGATATACGGCCACATCTTTCTCACAGATAGAAATCCAGGTTCTCGCATAAGCCATTTTATACATAGATTGTGGGAAAATTACGGCAATAAATTAACGGGCAATAGTGACATCCTGATTAAAGCGCTAAATGACCCGCTTTAATGGCTCGCTTTTACATACACTTCTTACTTTAGCGGCATCTTGACAAAGCACGGAGACCAAAGTAAGGCGCTATCCTACGTACGTAGCGGCCAGGATGTTCACTTCAATAACTGCTAGATGTAGCAAAAAGTAGCTGCGACGATATATTCAACAACAGAACCTTTCGCTTGGACGTTCACCATGCTGACCTAGACAGACAGAGACGGCAAGAGATAGAGGAGAAGCTCAAAAAGCAGACTTACTGGGCGTCCTCTGCACATCAACGTTAGAGCTAGGTATCGATATAGATCATATTTCTACGATAATTCAGTACAGACCCCCTATTGCCGCTGAAAACTTCATTCAGAGACTCGGGAGAGCAGGAAGAAAGCCGGCAACTATGTACATAGCTGTTGATGTAAAATTTAAATCTTTACGCCCTGAGATCTCTAGTACCGCGAGAAAAATATGCTTGTTAGGAGAATTAAAAAGCAAATATAATTAAACCTTTATCCTTACCCGTCTTGATATGAGAATTATTGTTCTTGTAGTTCTCGCCCTTAGTATCGTACTACTTTACTCGGGGTCTTACTCGACATTAATATACACCTATAGCGGAGGCATATATCATAGCACTATGTTACCTACTATAACTCCTCTAATTCCAAGAGAACACATCATTAAGTACGAATATCCAGGTGAAGGCGAGTACATCCACCCGGATACAAAAGTTATATTGCAACTCGGTGTCTCGGAAAGAAAAAAAGTGTCTCTAAGTATAGAGGTTCTATCGAGAGAAGGTATTGTTGAAAAACTGGACTATGGAGCTAATTCCAATTTCAAAGTAGAGTTAAGCTATCCCTTTGAATGGAGGCTAAAGATTCTGGTTGGCGTGCTTGATAATTCGTCCACATATGACGTCGACCTAGAAATAGCCGAGATTAAACCTACTACAGTTATGTTAATTGGTATAGATCCGCTTAAAGGCTTCACGTTAGCGCTCGCCGGTATCATCATTTTATCGGTTCTCTTGTGGAAATCCTCATCTAGGAGAATTATTATAAATTATGAAGTTTACTTAGTTCTTCCAGTCTTAATAACGTTGGATTATTTGTCGACATTCTTGGCTGGGGAAGAATTCGAGAAACTGTTTATCCCTAAGATGCTATACTCGATGATGGGATTTTCAGAGTTTTTCATAGCAAACATTATGTTGTCGATATTATTTTCGCTCATTCTTTTTCATGCGATCGAGAATAGGAAGTATTATATGACTGGTAAGATTTTTTGATTTTAACTTACTCAGTGCTGATTGGGATTAAGAGCATAGGCCCCACAATCAATTACCTTGCACCACTATTAGGCTGTCTAAGGCTTCAGTCAGGCTGGGAGTATGCTTACACCCTAACTCTCACAGTATCGTTTCTACTGACTGCCTCAGTCTCCATGGAACTTTATAGAAAAATTAAACAACAGAAATTTTACGTGTAAAAAATTGAGAAATTGGTCAAAAGTATAATTTTGAATCTAACAATTTGAAATTTTTATGCTTTACTATGAAGCCCTTCCGAGCATAGCTATAGTAGATCCCTAGTTCGTAGAGAAGCTTCCGCCTAAGCTAGTGGCCGTATCGGGATTCGATGCTATGACTCATGCGCTTGAAGCATATGTATCTGTGTACGCCACACCCTTTACAGACCCCTATGCGCTGAAATCTATACAACTGATATTCAATAATTTAGAGAAAAGCTACAGTAAGGGCACTCTAGAATCGAGAGAAGCGATGCATTACGCAGCTACACTAGCAGGCATAGCATTTGCTAATGCATTTCTAGACCTAGCTCACGGAATCGCGCATGCTCTAGGCTCATACTTAGAGATACTACATGGTCTGGCCTGTGCACTTGCAATAACGCACGTAATAAGGTACAACGCCGTCGAAGCCCCTACAAGAAACACCGCGTTTCCGCAATACAAATACTATAATGTAGCTGAACGCTACGCCGAAATAGCTAGAGCCATAGGCCTAGATTTCAAGACTCCTAGGGGAGGTGTAAAAAAGCTCATAAAGAAAATTGAGGAAATGAGAAGAAGAGTAGAGTTGCCGTAGTTGCCGTCGACGCTGAAAGAGATAGGCATAAAGGAGGAAGATTTCCTAGAAAAACTCAACGCTATGGCGGTGATGGCATTCGAGGAACAGTGTACATCCACTAATCCAAGACATCCGCTAATAAGCGAAGTTAGAGAACTAATCGAGAGAATTTATTATGGAGACTGGCACCAGTAGCATTCTTTGCCTGCGATGACATTTTCATCTAATGCTGAACTCGTCCTAATATACTATAACTAGCCATGTCTTCACCTTTATTACTGAATTAACTCCTTAACTTGCTATTTAAGCACAGAATACAACACGTGCCTCGAACTCTAAACAGCGAAGTTCATTTTACCAAAATCGTCATTAAGACGCACGGCCTCAACGCTGTAGTGTAAATACTAAGGCTCGAGTAAAGTATATAAATTCACGATTTAGTTTTAATCACGGCGTGCCCCGGTGGTATAGCCAGGTCAAGTATCTCGGCCTTTCGAGCCTCTGACAGAGAAAGCCGAGGATCCCGGGTTCAAATCCCGGCCGGGGCACTTCCAATCTTACACTACATCAGATAGCATGCTTCTTTTCAAGTTTAGAGTTCTTTTGTCATTACAAAGCAGTCCTCTCCGTCTGGATAGTAGTTCTTTATGCGTCTTTCTATTTTGAAGCCTATTTTCACGTAGAGGTTTATTGCAGGTTTGTTAGATACTCTCACTTCAAGTCTTACTTTTTTCATTTTGTCGTTTTTAAATTTCTTAAGAAGGGCTTCTATCAACAGATTCCCTATTCCCCGTCTTCTATAATCAGGGTCTACGGCTATCGACACTATATGGCCTATTTTGCTTATTCTAGCTACGCCCGATATATAGCCTACTACTTTGCCGTTCTCCTCGGCTACGAGAAAATATTGAGGCGCCATTCTTAGCAGTATCTTGAGGTAATGGCGTGGATAAGGTATCTTAAAGGATTTTACCTCTATTCTATATATCTCATCTATGTCTTCTACTCGCGCATTGCGAATTGTTAAACTCGTCATTTACGTAAAGCTTAAATGTCTAGCTACTATGTAGATTTTTTGGCTTTTGACGGAGGTGATAACGTGTGAGTGAGGAAATAGAACAGTTTAAACAGGCTACGGTACTTCTTCAACGAGTTGCCGAGGACACGGGCGTGCCCCGAAATATAAGGCGCGCGGCGAGCGAGGCTATCAAAACTTTGCAGAGAAAGGATTTGTCCCCAGGTCTAAGAGCGGCTAATGCCATAAGTATTTTAGATGAGGTTTCCCAGGATCCCAACATGCCTCTCTTCGCGCGCACCGCTATATGGCAGGCCATAAGCCTCTTAGAGCAGGTCAAGGATTAGGGACTTTTGATGCATATAAGAGTACGGGGCATCTACGCCACAGCACTAACCAACCTCTTTCTTTCTAACAGCTTTTCAATCACTCAACCAGGAGCCATTATAGCCAGACGGTTCTCTCTAGAACGCTGCGTGGCTCCAGCTGACGCCACAGTTAAGGACCGAGAAGATAAGAAGGGAGTAGTAGTTATAGGCAATCCTCAGGCCTCAGAGGCCGTCCTCAATCTATTTAGAGAAAAATTCGACTCTAGCATTTTCAAGGAATATCCCTACGGTATTTACGACTGCTTTAGGGGGAGGCTTTCCGGTAAGGTTGGAGAATACTGGAAAGTTGAAATTGATGGAGGCTACGGATTATTAGAGCCTCTTAGCGGGCTCCGCGAAGGCGCTGTGGTAAATGTATATGTTAAAAAACCGTTTTTCGACAGACCTCCTATCCTCGGCTTAGGCATAGTCGTTTCGGGAAAATATGCCCGTTTAATGGAGCATGGAAGATTATCTTTTAGCAGACATATTAAGAATAAGAGAAGAAGGGAGGAGCTTTCTACTCTAAGCATGTTCTTTCGTCGGGAAGGTTGGGGTATTAGGTGGAGGAGTAACGCGAATTTCGGGAAATTAGAAGATTTAATGGCAGAACTCGAGAGTTTGAAGAAGAAAGCTCTTCAACTGTCTAACTGTTCAGGAGAAGATGTGCCATCTCTTCTCTGCCGAGGGGACGCTATAGTGGAGGTGATTTTTTCGCTGGATGATAAGTTTAAGCTAGATGAGCTTAGAAGTCAAATTGTTGATACTCTAGAGGGGCATCACTACTTTAAATCGTTAATGGATTTGAAAACTGAAGTTTTCGATTGGATCGAACAGGTATTAGACTGTTGTGATAGAAAAAGAGTTTCTGAAAAGCTATGGAAGAAAGTCCACGAAGTTGAGTATGAAAAAAGGGAAATCATTATAGAACATGAACGTCTGAATGGTGAGATTATCTACTTACGAGGAGTAATAGTGGGAGAGGAAAGCGGCGTTTTTAAAATACGGCGTTTAATGACGGCAGACGGCGTCTACGACGGCCTCGGCGTTGAAAAGAAAAAGGGAGATTACGCGATAACTTATCTAGCTGTAGGCTCTCCCTTCTTACCTCACTTCTACTACTCCAGAGACGGAGATTTTAAGGGAGTTTACATTAACGTTAACTTACCTATTGAAATGAAGTCGTCGAATACATTCTGGTATATAGATTTAGGCGTTGATGTAGTAGTGAAATCGGATGGCGAAGCACAAATAATAGACCTAGAAGAGATAGAAGAAACCCGTGAACGGAAGATAATATCTGAGACATACTACGAAAAACTTGTGAAAACCGTAGGGGAACTGAAGGAGAAACTTCAGGGAGAAACAAACCCGCAAAGAATTTATAGCGTGATTGAGAGTATTTTTCGGCGCGGGGGTGCCCGAGCTAGGTCAAAGGGGGCGGACTTAGGATCTCAGGTTGAAGGGCCGAGATAAGATCTCCGCTGGGGAAGCCCTGCCCGGGTTCGAATCCCGGCCCCCGCATTACCCACTTCTGGTGATTTTATGAAAGTAGGCGATATAGGAGAATTCCTTCTCATAGAAAAATTACTCAAAATTCTCGGGAAAGATCCGAATGAAATCTTGGGCTATGACGATGTTTCGGCCATCGCTATGGACGGGAAGTTTTTAGTTATTAAAACCGATATGTTCGTTGAATCTGCCGATAGATGGCCTGATATGCCGTTTTTTAGTATTGGTTGGAAGTCTTTAGTAATGAACGTAAGTGATTTCGCGGCCAAAGGCGTGAAGCCCATAGGGGGTTTGGTATCGCTGGGGATTCCAGAAGATCTTAGAGTGTCGGATGTAATGGAGCTTTATGAAGGCATGTCTAAAGCTTGTCGTGAGTATGGTTTTTACATATGGGGCGGGGATATGAGCTCGGCGAAAGAAGTAATCGTGGCTCCTATGCTGGTTGGCTTCTCTGAGAGAATTTTAAAGAGGAGGGGGGCTAAGCCGGGCGATGTTTTGGTGGCAACTGGAGTTTTCGGTTATACCTCTATAGCGTATAAAGTCTTTTTCCAAAATTATAAAGTTGAAAACAGAGAAATCTGGAAGAAAACATTAGACGCCATTTTCTATCCTAAAGTTGCGCTGGATTTCGGCGTAGAAATTTCAGAGAGAGGCTTGGCGAATTCGGGAATAGATTGTAGCGATGGATTAGCGTGGACTCTACACGAGATCGCCAAGGCTAGTAGGGTAAAGGTAGTTTTAGAAGAGATACCCGTTCCCGGAGAAGTTTACAGTCAATTAGAGACTTGGGGGTTAGACCCCCTACACTCTGTGCTCTACGAGGGAGGAGAAGAGTACGTTTCAATTTACTCTATAAAACAAGAAGCTTTAAGGGAAGTTTTCAGTTTAGCCGAGGAAAAGAATGTCGAGTTATACGTGATAGGTAGGATTGAGAGGGGAAGAGGGGTGTATTTAAAGGAGAAGAGAGGGCTCGTTGAAGTAAAACCGCTGGGTTGGAATCATTTCAGGCGAGGCAGCACGCACTAGGGTCACTTCGAGAACGGGAATAAATAGGGGATCTAAGCTCCTAAACATAGGCATGAAAGTAGTTATACTAGACGGCTACGTAGATGAGCCTGCAGGACTGGGAGTTCCCCCCTATATAGACGTTTATCCTAGATATGTAGCCGGCGCGGTATGGAGCGTTGAGCCGGGAGCTGAGATAACTTACTTTACCGTGGACCAGGCTAGACAAAACTTAAATGTTTTTATGAAGACCGCCGGCAGAGCGGATTTAGTAGTTTTTATAGCTGGAGTAGTCGTCCCCGGCAAGTATCTAGGGGGAGAGCCTATAAGAGTCGAGGAACTCCTGCTTTGGAGCAAGCTTCTCCAGCGTCCTCTAAAAGTCTTGGGCGGTCCGGTGGCGCGTTTCGGGATAGGCGAAGAGGGAGGGAAGATAGCAACGCCGCCATCAGTATTTGAGAAGTACTTCGACGTTGTCGTGAAAGGAGACTTAGAAGTGGTAGTTCACCAACTCGTCGAGGAAAAGCTTAGAGTAGAATATGTCGACCCGCGGGCTAGGCGTAGAAGTTATGTAGAAATAGCCGATTTCGCGGTTAAAGGAGCTAAAATTGTCGTTCAACACCCAAACTACGGCTTTAATTTAATAGCTGAAATAGAGACTTTTAGAGGTTGCCCGAGGAGAATAGTCGGGGGTTGTAGTTTCTGCATAGAGCCGCAATATGGTAGAGTGGTTTTCCGCTCAATAGAGGATATAGTGAGAGAAGTAGAGGCTCTCTACAACTTCGGCGTGCGCCATTTTAGGCTTGGCAGACAACCGGATTTCTACGTGTATATGTCTAAGAGAGCTAATGAAGAAGAATTTCCAAAACCCAATCCTTGGGCTATCAAAAGGCTATTGGAGGGGATTAGGTCGGTAGCTCCACGCTTAGAGACTCTTCACATAGACAACGTTAACCCAGGAACAGTCTATCATCATAGGGAAGAAGCCATAGAGATTACTAAGACGTTAATAAAATATCACACTCCGGGCGACGTGGCCGCAATGGGGGTTGAGAGCGCAGACCCGGTGGTAGTGAAGCTAAATAGGCTTAAGGTTATGCCCGAAGAAGCTTTCGAAGCCATTAAAATCATAAACCTCTACGGTTCCCGAAGAGGATGGAATGGCTTGCCCGAACTTTTGCCTGGTATAAACTTCGTCGCAGGCTTGCTGGGGGAGAGAGCTGAAACCTATAAGTTAAACTTCGTTTTTCTAAAGAAGATTTTGGACTCTGGCCTCATGGTTAGGCGTATAAATATTAGGCAAGTTCTACCCCTCCCCAATACTAGAATGTGGCTTGTAGGAGATAAAATTATCAAGAAAAACAAGAGATACTTCAAGAAGTTTAAAGAACGAGTACGTAAGGAAATAGACCTTTTAATGCTAAAAAGAGTAGTGCCTAAAGGCACAATACTACGCAACCTCTACACCGAAGCTTATGAAGGCAAAAACACGCTGGCGCGTCAAAGCGGATCCTACCCTCTGTTAACCTACATACCTGATATACTCCCCTTAAAAAAGAAAATAAACGTCGTCATCGTAGACCACGGATACCGATCAGTCACAGGCATCCCCTACCCGCTAAACGTAAACACGGCATCTCGCCGATTACTCTCCCACGTCCCGTACTTAAACAAGAAAGACATCGAAAAAATACTAGCCAACCGTCCCTTCAAGAAAAAAGACGAATTAGCAAAAATACTATCCAACAAAACAGCTATACAATACCTAACTACCAATACACTTTCACATTCTTAAAACAGACTCTTTCACAAGAGAATACCAGTTCCCATAACTACCTTAACAACTCCATTCACGACAAATCAATTAAAGCCAAAACACGACAAAGAGTAACATTAGGGGCCCGCAGGGCCTCCCCGCGGCTCGCCAACCATCCAAACCCGGAACACGCAACAGTCCAAGTCCGCCCAGCACCCCCGCAAACGCTACCGCCTGCCCTTAGGGACTTAGGAGCCACGGCCTGGCCGAGACAGCTCCCTCCCGGGCTTGGCCCCCGGGCTTACCTCCCGGGTCTAACCCGCTTCGGGCAGTTCGGTGATTCGGCCTCTCCTACGAGAGGCCTATCACCCACGGTAGCCCTGCAGGACTGAGCCTCATCCTGGACCTGTTGCGGTCCGAGCTTGGAGAGGGCTTGACTGACCGCGGGTTAACGCCCCCCGCCATATAGCCCGTTTGCGGCGCACAGCTGAGAGCTGCGCGGAGGCCAGGGCTAGGGCCTCGGGGCTTTCCCCTGCGGGCAATATAAAGAGCTTAAACTAGCTTATTAACATTTGCGGTTTAAACAAATGTTAAGGCATTTTAGCACTACAGAAACTAATTAGGGGTTCTGCCCAGCAATTCACCAAAAATCGAAAAATACAGAGTAGTGTTAGAGCTCTAAATAACAGATGGAGGCCGCAAGAGAATTTCTAAGATACGCCCCGGCCGGGATTTGAACCCGGGGTCCAGGGCGGATACTTTGTATCCGCGTTTCTGGCGGGTGACAGCCGCCCATACTCGACCTGGCTATACGACCGGGGCTGTAATCTATTTTCCCCTGGTGCTTATATACTTTACTTTAAGCGAACAACTTTCAATGTACACTAGTAGTTGTGTAAGTTTAAGACACTAACGACGCGAATTATCGTCTGTACAGGTGATAAGAGAGATTTCTTAAATTTTATTCAGGAATAGAATAGTCGAATATCCAAAATAGGATCTTTTTGGTAATATATGATAGCCTAAGAAAATTACGGAAAAACATAATAATAAGAAAAAATAAAATAAAAATGCAACAAATTATAAAACTTCAGAGGTATTTATCAGTAAGTTTAAGACTAGTTGAAAA
>Ga0190367_1000679_pt1 | contig 23037 bp, 22 predicted proteins | sample 4872181011_MG_FD_171838 | JGI IMG/M metagenome (GOLD analysis project Ga0190367, IMG submission 171838) | Hydrothermal vent microbial mat bacterial communities from Southern Trench, Guaymas Basin, Mexico - 4872-18-10-11_MG | ecosystem: Environmental > Aquatic > Marine > Hydrothermal vents >...
CGATAAGCTTGGGGCTTCAGATAAGTTATTTGAGGAGTATAGCTTAGGTATGAAGGCTAGGTTATCACTTGCTAGGGCGTTATTGAAGGACCCCCCAATACTACTACTCGATGAGCCAACACTAGGTTTAGACCCGATAAGTGCTAGGAAGATCAGGGATTTAGTTAGGGGGTTAGCTCATAGGGAGGGTAAGGCAGTACTATATACTACACACAACATGTTTGAAGCTGAGATAGTATGCGATAGGATCCTACTCATAAATAATGGCCTAATAGTTGCTGAAGGAACGCCTAGCGAACTAAAGTCTAGGATACCAAGGATACGAGTCCTATCGATAACTATTAGAACTACTAAGGAATCAATAGTAACACTCAATAAAGTACTTACTGAAGTACTTAATGATGTATCCGTGAGTGTTAAGGAGGTAGGTAGTGGAGTATATGAGTTAAGACTTAAGGTTAGGAATGTTGAGGAGGTAATGAATGAAGTGATAAGAAGTATAGCTTCAAGAGGTAATGAAATAATTAATCTTAAGGTTGAGGAGCCAACACTTGAGGACGTGTTCATATACTTCACGGGTAACGTGAGAGAATGACATTTCGTGAATTACTTAGAGCTGAGGCTATCTTTGTTTACGCAGACATCTTTAGGAGGAAGGCCGTCTTATTCACATATATTGCCTTCCCCTACATACTAACGATGTTTATAGTATTGATAGGCTCATCCGTAGGGTCTTACCAGGCATTTAAAGAGAGGTTAGGTACAGACCCAATACCATTCTTCCTAACGGCTTCTTACTTAATGATGTCTGTACTTGCAGTATCTGATGATATACTCTGGAAACCCATTCATGATAAAATGACGGGGACATTGCCATACATACTCGTAACACACGTGAGTAAGTTACTTTACTTCATAACCATACCAATTCCTAGACTTGCATTAGTTATACTCCTAGGGTTTGCATCACTTCCACCAGTATTTATTTTCTTTTACGGTATCGAGGGTGTCTACATAGTTTTTAAGATAGTACTCATGTCATTACTCTCTTCGGCACTCTTCATAACATTCTCGATACTACTTGTAGGTACGCTACACAGTATAGGTGGTGAGAGCTGGAGGATACTTAACATAGTTAGACCGCTCCTACTAATATTCTTAGGTATATATTACCCTAGATTTCTCATGCCCACAATGTTGTTTATAGTGTCATCGTTACTACCACCATCATATACCATAGAGTTAATGTATAGGTCATTACTCAATATTGCGACATCTCAAACCTACGTTCTTGAGCTCATGGGTTTAGCTATAGCTATATCTTTAATCTACGCACCACTAGGTAGTAAAGCATTAGGTTCCTGGGAGCGTAGGAAGGTATCTAAGGGTGTTGAGGTATGAGTAGGTTAGCCGTCATCAAGGCTGTATTTGAGGCTTACTTTAAGGCTGAGTTAATTAGGGAGCATGGAGCCGTACTTAGTATTCTCTCGCTATCTCTATGGCTAACGATGTTTTTAACACCGCTATGGTTATTTGCTCCCAAGTCCGTTAATGCCTCACTCTTTGGGAGTTTCGCTTTCGTAGGTATATTAATATTTGTTTCATATACTATGGCTTCATGGGATTGGGGTTGGCAGTTAAGATGGCTTCTTTATCAAGGTATTCTTGAATACGTGATGGTTAGCGGTAGAGATATTTTAATACTTTATGCAGGTATAATACCTGTTTCATTGATATGGTTAAGTTTTGTTGGGTTAGTAGCTTATGCAATAATCACTATGCTTATAGGACCCCCGCTATTGATGGTTCATGATGTACTCCTGCTATGCATAGGTATTGCAACCTTAATTCTTGTACTTCTATCATACGCATTAATACTTGGTGGTACAACGATAGCTGTGGGTACTAGTGGTCCAATAGTTGAGTTCATAAGTTGGATATTACCTATAGCAACAGGAGGTTTAACACCTCTTCAGAACTTACCTGAACTATTAAGAATCTTTGCATTATGTACGCCCTTTAGTTACCCAGCAGAACTCATTAGGTACGCCCTAGGATTAAGTAGTACAGTCATGGATGTCCAGTTAGAGTGTTTCATAGGAGTTCTTTATGCAATACTGTTCTTCATAGCTAGTTTTACCTACTTTAAGCTTCAGTTAAAGAAGATATTAAGGGAAGGAATTAAGTCAGTAGCAATGTACTAGGTGTTGTAAAATGAAGGTTAAGGTAATCATGTATCCTGATGAAAGAGTGAGAGAGATTACTATAGAGGGTAAAGAGAACATTAAAGTACGTGAGATACTACGTAGGATAGGGCTTGATGAATTTGGTGTTATAGTTAAACTCCGTAATAGAATAGTCATGGAGGATGAGACTATAAGGGATGGTGACGTTCTTGAAGTCTATGAGGTGATGTCGGGTGGGTAAATGTAGCGTATGTGGTGCTAAAGCAGTCATAAGAATACCTTATGCGAGAATTAATCTATGTGAGAAGCACTTCATTGAGTACTATGAGAGGAGGGTTGAGCGTACCATAGTAAGGTATGGCCTAATTAGTAAAGGCATGAAGATTGTTGTAGCGATTTCTGGAGGGAAGGATAGTGCTTCATTAGCCTACGTACTTAGTAAGATTGCTGATAAGTATGAGCTTAAATTACTGATTTTACACATAGATCTAGGTATTAACAATTATTCAGTTAAGGCTAGGGAAGTAGTTGAGGAATTCTCTAAGCTCATTAAAGTTCCTGTAGCGATTATTTCAGTTAAGAATGTGTTAGGTTTAGGTATACCTGAACTAGCTAAGTTAAGTAAGAGACCAACATGTTCTGTATGTGGTCTCGTTAAAAGATACATTATGAATGCTTTCGCAATTGAGGCTGGCGCTAATGCCGTATGTACAGGCCATAATATGGATGACATCATGGTAAACATAATGAAGGAATTCTTAAATCAAAACTTTGAGGGTATGGTGAAGTTAGTCCCGAAGACACCATCCCAGAATGGTATTGCTGTAAGTAGGATTAGACCTCTCTACGAAACTACCGAGAGGGAGGATCTAGCTTATGCAATAATAAATAATCTACCATTTCTTAAGATCACTTGCCCATATATGAATATTGGAGGGATTGATACAGACCTAAAGAGGTATTTACATCACCTAGACTCTAAATACTCAGGTATAAGAGTATCCTTCATAAGGAGATTTGTAAGTAATGTTGAGAAGTACTGGAAACATATCGTTAGTGAAGGAGAGGTAAATAGGTGTAGATACTGCGGACTAATTTCTCAAGGTGATACATGCTCATTCTGTAACTTAACTAAGCGTATATTAGGAGAACCCGCAGGCCCTAAGGTTAGAGAATACATAAGGAATTACTTAAAAGGTTTTAACCCATGATTGATTAGTAACACACTTTAGGCTTACCTACAAATTCTCACTCATAAATTAGTTCTTAATCTTAACTTTATGAAATATCCTTTAATAAGGCCAAACTAGGTAACCTCTGGGAGTACATATTTAAGTTGATGGCTCATATCACAAGCTATGTACGATATTAAGGATGATGATTTGGGTTCCGACTGATTAGTGATGTGGAGGTCCGGGTTCTGATCCTTTCCTCCCTATATACTTTAACGACCTCTCAAGACCTAATTCATTAATTGCCCTCAGCAATTCATTACTAACAATACTGACCCTACACACTCTAAGTATGCAGTAAGCTACTATGTCTGTAACCCTATGTAGGAGAGTTCGAAGTTCATTCTCATCAATGTGTTTTCTCTCATGAATTAAGAGTAAATTCTTTGTTGGATGAGTGAACTTACTTATATCTAAGTAGGTCTTGATTATTTCCTTCTTAATGCTTAAGTGTAAGTCTCTTATTTTACCAATCATTTTAATATTAAACGTAGTAGCTGATTTCTCCCTCCTTTTTACCTCCCTTGAGACTCCCTCCTCATTTACACCATACTTACTAAAGTAGTAGAGAAGCTGAATTGATGCTTCAATTAATATTTTCAAACTTCTTAATAGGTCTACGTAATGTTTAATTCTTAAGTTTTCACACATTAATGCTACTTCATTCTCCATTAACTTTAATAGGTTTATATAGTAGGTAAGCTTTAAGTCACATTTATCTAGAGTACTTATTATTAACTTACTCATGAACTCTAAGTAATGATTAATGTTCATCAGACACCGCCACGTCATCACTTATCAGTAGCGGTCGGGTTACATCACTACCTAACTCATCCACCCTCCGCTAAGACTGTCACAATAACTCTTTTATACTTACATATGTCTTCATCCTCACTTAAGACTTTACCATCACCTATGACCATATATTCTACATCTTTACTTAATTTAAGGATTTCAATAAGCTTTTTAATGTTCATAGGCGACTCATCACATACTAAGTTTACTTCCCTAGTCACTCTCTCGATGATTCTTATAGTTACCATATGTACACCTCGGACACGTATGTCTAAACGATAAGGATGTATTTGAGATAATAAATTATTTATCTTGGTTTAAATGGTGGTTAAGGCCATATAGTTTCTATAGACTTAACTTTTAATGGATCAACGTACTCGACTTTATTATTTCTAAGAAGTACCAATGATCCATCAAGTTTTAATCCAAGTACTTCGCCGGAAATTTTTGATCCATCTCTTAAAGTTATCAATACCTCCTCACCGAGTAATGTTAGATTTCTCATATACTCCTGAATATATTTGAACCTTAAACCTTCCCTTAAATCATTAAGTATGTTTGAGAGTATTAATTCAAATCTTGCGATGAACTCCTGAACATCCCTTAAATTTGGGATACTTGCTAAGGTATCTTCATATATGATTAAGGTCAATGTAATCTCCCCGTAGTCATTACTAAACCTAACATCATCCAATGTATATTTAAACATTAAGGACTCTCCACATAGTACCTCATTAGGCCACCTTAAACTTAAATAACCATCTCTACACTCATTAACACTTCTAATTAGTGCTAACCCTATACATAAGTAGGCTATACTTAAGCAGCTCTTAGGAATGACCATTAAGATTTTAAGTAAGTTCTTACTTAAACGATTAATACTGACTACATAACTCCCTAATGGCTTACTCAAGGAAGTAATCCCCATAGTACATCAATAATGTGAAGCTATTAAGTCTAAGATCGATATATAAACCTCCACTCCATCATAGTTGACGGGAATGATCTTATGGGAACGTGTTTTACGAGAATGCACTATGTATTAATACTATCAATTACGGTATTATTAATTCTTCAGGCAATGAGTAACGCTGTTAATGCGGTAAGCACCTATGGTCAGGTAATTGAGTATACTCTTTACCTTATTGATTACGGCTATATAGTTGTTGCTACAGATGAAATAGCTTATTTTGAGATGCCTTTAAACTATAGCGATGGTACTCTAAATCAGACTGTCATAGTAGTTAACATAGGCGGCAATAGTTACATAAATAGATCAGGTGATAATGTTATCATTGGTTTAAAGATGTATAATCTAACTGATGCTTTCATGGTTGCTAAAATTCATGTTAAAATGATTAACTTTACCAAGGTACTTACGGAGATCATGAACAATCCTGACATGTTTAAAAATGACTACGTAATTCCCTCAGACATTTTGAGGAAGTTCGTTAAGACCCCAGTTAAGATAGTTAATGATACTGTTGTTAAAGATTTTGAAAAGTGGTTTAAGGAGAGGACAGGTAGGAATGTAAATGCGGTAAGTAAGGCATACTTAGCTTTATCGGCAGCTTATTTCATTTACAAGAGTGGCTATATAAAGTACTCACCAAGTGCTTTACCTAGAACTATAGAGGATATTATAAATAGTAAGTCTGGAGATTGTGATGACATGTCTAGGGTTCTCATGAACTTACTGTGGCATTATGGAATACCAGCTAAGATAGAGTATGGTTATGTGTATTTACCCTTATATTTACCAGTACCTGTTGAAAATTCCATAATGTACTTCAAGAATGCGGGTCCTCACGGCTATGTTGTAGCATATATACCCCCCTTAGGCTGGGTTTCATTAGATTTACTAGCAGGTGCTAGACTCATATATCCTGTAGTTGTTACAGGGTACGATATATCTCCTGACGTCAGTGCTGAGAGTGTTGAAGAGGCTAAGAAATTTAATAGAGTAAATATCTACTCAGAGTTAATTGAGTTAATCGATGTCGATGAATTAAATAAACTAGACATAAATGTAACTGATGATTCATCTGTACGTGAACACGCATTAAAGATACTAGAGGAGAGCATTAAGAGTCAAATAAGTAAGTATATAGTTAGTCCACAAACAATAACCTATACTCATACACAAATTAAGACAGTCGTAGTGAATAGAACACTAACGGAAAGAATAGAAGAAAGAATTACTGAGACATTGACTACAACTTCAATAAAGACAAAGGTAGTGACAAGTGAAATAACGTATACAGTAACGAACACATTAACTACGACAGTTACCTATACTTCAACTAGGACATTAACGTTAACTAAGGAGATAGTACCAAGCCATGTATGGTATAGTATGATAGCCTTAATTGCTATAATAATAGCTTTAGCCCTGATAACAATTAAGTATTGTAGGAGATAGTATAGTGTGATGAGTTTGGCTAAATCTGAGTAATGATGATACCTGGCCTTACTGAAAATTACTTTTATCTTAAACCATTCCTTACTATCGTAAGTACTACGTCACTTAAAGTCATCAATTCAACGAGAAACTCATTAATTATTGGTAATTTCGTTAATGTTAAACAAGTAACTATAGCTACATTCATGCCCGACCTTCTGAGTAAGTATATAACGTCTATTAAGATAGGATTAAGCCTATTATCTATGTACTTATACCTATAAGTAAGCAGTTTACTAGTATCTAATCCTAAATCAACATTCTTTTCACTTAAGGAAACCCTTAGAAATCCTCTATGCTTTAACTCTCTATCTATACTTTCAAGATCAATCTCCTTCACATCCTCAAGGATTAATTCACGCTTAACAATATACTCTACATTGTTTATGGTTATCAACTTCAATTCTTTAACTATGATATTAGAAAGAGATACCAGGTTATTGAGTTCAGCAATACATTCCTCATTCCTTAAGCAATCTATTTGTATATTTAATACTGCTCTACCTGTACGTGATGTGAAAAATGCTATACTTACCTCATTTTCTAAAGCTATAACACTCTGTAAACTTCTATCTACATATGCATGAATACCTATCTTAGTTAATACATTATGAAGTTTTAATGTGATGTCTTGAATATCCTGGCCTGAAACCTCCATCAATAAACTTATACCTACCCTGAACACCCTATACATCCTAAAGACCTAACTCCTTAGCAACGTTCTTTAGTGCCTCCAGTCCTATACTGAAGAACTCATCCAAACTTAATCCCACAGTCTCTATCTCCTTAATTTTATCCCTCCTGACCCTTCTAGCGAAGTCTTTAGACTTAAACTTCCTCTTTAGCGACTCAACTTTAACTTCACTTAATTTCTTATTAGGCATGACTAATGCAGTAGCTATTATTAATCCTGAGAGATGATCCGCAGCTCTTAATGCATGTATTAACTTATTATTAAGCTTCTTAGGCTCATAACCATTGAGTTCATTATGAGCTGCTATGGCATCTAATGCTTCATCAGGTAGTAGTCCCTTCAGTATCTCTAATGCCTTAAGTCCGTGAACTTTGACATCTCTATTAACTATATCATAATCAATATCGTGTAGTAGGCCTGTAAGACCCCATAATTCCTCATCTTCACCTAACCTTCGGGCTAGCGCTCTCATTATTGCTTCAACAGCTAAGCAATGCTTAATCATTTTCTCATCATTTAAGTACTTCCTTAGTAAGTTAAGTGCTTCATCTCTATGCATTAGAGACCCACCACATATACTTCCTTAACTTAAGTATTTAACAATATTAGGGTGTTGGTTAAGTATCTTTTGGAGTAGAATTCCATGAAAAGAATAAGGGAGACTACACTCTATGAGTTCACATTCACGATTCTCAAAAGTGTTGATATTCAGGTTAAGTCATGTTTAAAGTATAACGCAAAGTGTAGAGATCCACCAGCAACAACATCGTCATTACTTAAGTCTAAATTAGGTCTTAGTGAATTCAAAATTAAGAGGTTTTGGAGAATTGCTAGGGCATATCATGGATATTCCTTAAACATTTATAGATTAAGAGACGCATGGTTTCATTTAGTAATACTTGTTAGGAAGGGTACTGCATACTCCTATAATGATGACTTCTTCCCTGACGAATTTGACTGTATGAGAGCTAAGTGTTTGGAATACACTAATGAGAACATGCTATACATATATCTTGAAGGCGGTCTTGGCGGTGAAGCTTTAAGAATAAACGCCATATACATACTTAAAAAACTACTTGAAGTAGAGTCTGAATGCTATAAAAAACTTATGGAGGGTGTTGAAGGAGTCATCAGGAGGGATTATACAAAAATTGTGAGAAGTATATCATGTTTATTTAGGATACTTAAGAATTATAGTACAATACTATCAGAGATATTACCATTTATACCTAAATCATTAAATGACTTACTGCTTATCTCGCCAGCCTTAGGATCCATACTTTTAAGATTAGGAATTAGGAAGTGATAATTAAAGCCCTGCTTAATAGCCTACACACGTGAAATTACGTCCCAGACTCCTTATTCCTAGCTCCTCAAGTTAATATCCTAGGTATGGATATGAGAGTATTACTTACCTTACCACCTGACATTCACGATCTGGAGATCTATAGAATTACTGGAATGAACGCTCCACCTTTAGGTCTTGCATGGATAGCAGCAGTCCTGGAAGAGAATGGTCATAAGGTTAGGATACTTGATACACCAACACTTAGAATAGGTATGAAGGAATTCGTAACGAAGGTTAAGGAGTGGAAACCTGATGTAGTAGGTATATCACTACAAACACCAACAGCTCCTAGAGGTTATAAAGCAATAGCCACACTTAAGGAACTACTCCCTGATGTACCAATAATTGTTGGAGGTGTTCACCCAACATTTATGTATGAGGAGGCATTAAATCAAGGTGCTGATGTAGTTGTAAGGTATGAGGGTGAATATACAACACTTGAGTTACTAAATACCATTGAACGATATGGTCTAGATGAGGAACATCTGAAAAGAATTGAAGGTATAGCCTTTAGAACAAGGGATGGTAGAGTCATAGTAACTAGACCTAGACCTCTAATTAGAGACTTAGACGAGTTACCCTTACCTGCGAGGCATTTATTACCTATGGACAAGTATACATTATTCAATAAACCAATAAAGATTGCACACATAATGGCTAGTAGAGGATGCCCTTATGGATGCTCATTCTGTATAACATCGTACTTCTGGGGTAGGAGGATAAGGTTTAGATCAGCTAAGAGAGTAGCTGATGAGATTGAGGAAGTCGTTCAGAAGTATGGAGCTAAGACTGTAGTATTTACTGATGACGAGTTAACAATAAATAGAAAGTTTATCTATGACTTGATAAGAGAACTAAAGGAGAGAGGACTTGACATAACTTTTGCTTGCGGTTCTAGAGTGGATCACGTCAATAGAGAATTGCTTAAGTTTCTATATGATAATGGTTGTACAGCAATATACTTTGGTGTTGAATCAGCATCTCAGAGTACTCTTGATAGGATAGGTAAGAGGATAAGGATTGAGCAAGCAATCAAAGTATTTAGGTGGGTTAAAGAGCTTAAAGGTTTTGCTAGTGGTAGCTTCATTTTAGGCTTTCCATGGGAGACGTTAAATGATATGAAGGAAACAGTGAATTTTGCGTTAAAGCTTGATCCTGACTATGCACAATTCACAGTCTTAACACCTTACCCCGGAACACCTATGTATGATTTCGCAGTGAAGCATAACTTGATAGTAGATAGAAACTGGGAACACTATACCACTGTAAGGCCTGTTATGAGAGGTTTTCACTTCACAGTCGAACAGCTAGGTAAAATGTTAATTTACGCTTACAGGAAATTCTACCTAAGATTCTCATTCATCATTAGAGAGTTAAAAGCGGGTAGGTTGAGAGACTTAGCATCTATACTAGCACGTGAAGCAGCAAGATTTCTTGCTGAAGCAATTAAGGGCCTTACTGGTGGTAGGAAATGAAAAGAGAGAGAGGAGGTATTGGTGCGCTACTAGCGGCCTTTAGAGTAGTTCTAGGTAACCCAGGTATTAGGTCTATACTTAGGATTGCTACCAAAAGAGTTGACTGCCTATATAGAGATGGCCGTACATGGAATCAAACAATACTTTACCACGCTCTAGCCATGTTATCAAATGATATAGCTTCATGCCCATTAAGTGTTAGATTTCTCGGAGGCATTATAGAACTACTCATCAAAATAGGAATAGCTATAATGAGGGGAAGGGAGGAGGAGGTTAAAGAGGCATTTAAAGACCCAGCATTACGTAGAGGTGTCTCCACGGTTCTTGAGGGTATAGCTAAGTATGGAGTCACAGTACCTCAAAAACTTCCTGCACCCTTCCTTATTGTTTGGAATTTCACTAACATGTGTAACCTAAGGTGTAAGCATTGTTATCAAAGAGCTGATAGACCTTTATCTGACGAATTAACGCTTAAGGAGAAACTAATACTAATTGATCAATTAGATAGGGCTGGAGTAGCTGGAGTAGCTCTAAGTGGTGGCGAACCAACAATTCATCCACACTTCCTCATAACTATTAAGGCTATAGCTGATAGGGGGATGTATGCTGCTGTAGCCACTAATGGCTGGAGACTTGCTGATATAGAATTCTTTAAGAAGGCTAAGAAGGCTGGTTTAAGATATGTTGAAGTCTCGGTTGATAGTGCATCACCGAGAAAGCATGACTGGTTTAGAGGTGTTGATGGTTCGTGGAATAGAGCTGTTAAGGCGTTAGAAAACGCTGTTAAGTTGGGTATTAGTCACGCTATGGCGATAACCATAACTAAATATAATATTAATGAAGTTGATGAACTTCTTGATTTAGCTGAGAGTATAGGTGTGAAGAGGGTTGTATTCTTCAACTTCATACCCGTCGGTAGAGGTATCGATATAATTGAAGCAGATTTAGATCCTATAGAACGTGAGAAGTTCATGAGACACATCTATAAAGAGATGAAACGTAGGAAGATAGAGATAGTTACGACGGCACCTCAGTACGGTAGAGTAGTGTTACAAATGAGTGGTGAGAAAGAGGTAGCACCAACACACTTCTATGTTGGTGGAGACGTAGCAGTAAGGTCTGTAGCCGAGTTCATTGGTGGTTGCGGTGCTGGTAGGATATATGCAGGTATTCAACCAAATGGTGATGTGATACCATGTGTATTCTTACCTATACCTGTTGGTAACATTAGGAATAAAGAATTTAAAGAAATTTGGGAAGAATCACCAATACTGAATAAGTTAAGAGATAAAGACCTAGTTAAGGGCTTTTGCAGAACATGTCCCTACAGGTATGTATGTGGCGGGTGTAGAGCCCGTGCTTATGCATACTTTAATGATATCTTAGCGCCTGATCCTGGATGTATATACAACATTAAGTACTGGAAAAAGTTGTGGGGAATTAAGAATTAATTAATAGATTAATACGGCATCGTGTAAGTGATTGTGAGGGTAGTTAGTTGCATACACAGTATGAGTCACGTAATGATTTAAAGGTGCTTGGGTTAATCAATGGCAATATATACGTTAGCTTTGAACCATTAAAAAGGGTTGAAGCTCTAGCTATAGCTTACGGTAGGGTTATAGCTATAGGTGATAATGATTATGTAAGGAGGATCGCTCATGAATTGGGCGGTGAAGTAATAGATGTTGGTAAGAGGACAGTTATACCTGGGTTTATCGATGCTCACTTACATCTAGATGGCGTAGCTTTAGCGCTTAAATCGCTAGATCTTAGAGGTACTCGATCAATAAATGAGTTAAAATCTAAACTGAAGGACTTTGTGGATAGGAACCCTGATCTTGAGGTAATATACGGTAGGGGTTGGGATCAAGAATTATTTATTGAGGGTAGGTGGCCAACACGATACGATATAGATGATGTAGTTAATGATAAACCTGTAATCCTAATTAGGATTTGCGGTCATGCTGCATTACTTAATACTAAAGCTATGGAGGATCTAGATCTATTACGTAGTAAGTCTAAAGATGTAATAAGGGATGAGAAGGGTATACCTACAGGGATAGTTAAGGAGTCGATAGTTAATATAATCTCTTCATACGTTAAGAGTAAGTTAGTAAAGGAATACGATAGGTACATTCACAACGCGATTAATTACTTAGTATCTCAGGGAATAACTACGATAGGTTATGTTAGTGCGGATATTAAGACGGTTAACTCATTATTGAGACTCGCTAGAGAGGGTAAGACCTTACCAAGGATTTATGCATATTTAGACTTAAGTGACTTCGAGAAATTCCTATCGTTTATTAGTTCACCAATCTATAGCGATTACGTTAGTGTCGTAGGTGTTAAGGTATTCCTAGATGGCTCATTAGGTGCTAGGACCGCCCTTCTTACTAAGCCTTATAATGATGATCCTCAAAATAGTGGTCAGGAGTTGATTAGCGTTAGTAACTTAATTAAGTTAATGGATAAGGCATTTAGCAATGGATTCCAGGTTGCAGCCCACGCTATTGGTGATAAAGCTATAGATAACGCTATAGTGGCATATGAGAAAGTACGTTCAAGTATTAAACGAAGCAATATTCACTTTAGGATAGAACATGCTTCAGTAATAAGACCTGACCAAATTAAGAAGTTACGAGAACTAAATGTAGCTGTTACGGTACAGCCTAGATTCGTAATTAGTGACTGGTGGGTTGTGAAAAGAGTCGGTACCGAGAGAGTGAGGTGGGTATATCCGTTTAAAACAATGAAGAACGAAGGTATAACTATAGGCCTATCGACTGACGCACCTGTTGAGCCTTCTAATCCTTGGGAGACAGTCTATGCAGCAGTAACTAGAGGTTCTCTTGACGATATTGAATTAAGTAAACACACAGCTTACGAGTCACTAAGCATTAATGAGGCCTTACATCTCTATACGTATGGTTCAGCAAGAGTCCTTAATGTTAAAGACCTAGGTAAACTATTACCAGGCTATAAAGCTGATTTCGTAGTGTTAAGTAATGATCCGTTAGTAACTAAGCCTAAGGAGTTAAGAAGGATAGAGGTCTTAGAGGTATGGATTGGAGGGTTAAGGGTTAAGTAAAAAATAATTATGTTTTACTTACCTAAGTATTAAGACACTTGTATTAGCTGCAAGTGCTACAGCTATTGAAGTGCTCTCATAAACTAACGCTGCAACGCCGTAATACCCTCTAGTACTCATGATTACTAAATCATAATGTGTCCCACTTAACTCCCTAACAATCTCACTAGCAGCTGTTTCACCAGGTTTTGCTATACGTATCTTTAACTCGTACTCGATGCCCTTAAGTTTATCATTTAGTATTCTCTTGACTTTTTCAATACCTGGGTCCTTATCTGATTGTGCCACATAGAGAAATGTCAACTTGGAGCCGTAGCTTGTCGCGAACTCCATAGCTATGTTTATTGCTTGTTCAGCGTGTGGTTGAGGTACTATAGGTACTAGTATTCGTCTAAACCTATATGCTAGGAATGAGCTTGGTTCTTCAACCATATACCTTCCCCTCCATGAAGAGTCCAAGCGCTTCGTCAGTCTTTCTAATTGATGACCACATATTGGTATAGCCACTAACGGCTCTTATTGCATCGATATTCTCAGGAATCACTATAGATTCTTGATGTACAGCCATTAGGAACATCAGCTCATTTCGGTCAATTACCGATACGGTATCCTTAAATATTATGTTCTCAGGTACGTCTGCTCTATGTCTACCAATATCTCTAGCCCACTCAATAACTTGTGCAGAACTTCTGAATCCATATGATGACTCGAATAACATTATCCTAGGTGTCCTGTATAGTGCTTCTAGTGCTTCATCACGTGATATACCATCCTTAAACACTATATTGACGAAGTGTAGGTGCGTTATTGTTACTGGAATAGCTATAGCTGATGTAACTATGTTTATATCCGGTAAGACACTCTTTACGTCCTCTGCGTGATGACTTGGTATTTTCGGTGGGTCAAGAATTACATCGTTTATAGGTCCTTTACGGTATTCGTGAGGATCCGCACCTCTTCTAGCAATGTTAACTCTAACCTTCTCTATCTTATAGCCATTATTGAGGTACGCAGCTATTACTCTAAGTATTGCTGTAGTATTACAACTAACTACTCTAACGAACTTCTTACCTACAGCCTTGCTATAATTAGCTAATGCACTAAAACTTACATCAGCCACATTAGCTTTCTCACCACCCTGGAATATCACTTTAACTTTACGATCTATGTATAGGGTGCTCTTATTCTTAGCTCCAATACCTGCAGGTGTTGCATCGATAACTACATCAACTTTGTCGAGTAGTTCCTCAACGGTTCCTTGAGGCTCTATACCAGCACTCTTGAAACTCTCAAACTTATCCTTAGGTACATAAACTTTTATTCCCTTCATGTATGCTACCTTAACCTTATAGTCTGGCACTACATCAGCAATACCTACTAACTCCATGTCATCCTGCTTAAGTATAGCATCTGCTACTCTCTTACCTATAGTTCCATAACCTATGACACATACCTTTATCATGCATCCCACCACGGAAAAACCTTAACCGAATTTCTTAATATTTCTACTACATGACATTCTTAACGCACGTAGGGCAGGTAAGTCACGACCAACTATTGATTCGAGGAAAGCCCTACCACCAGTAGATACGTGGGTGACCTTATTAATTAATCCTGTCTTTCTAGCTAGTGCTATGGTGTGACCTCCAGCAATAATTACTCTCTTATTCATGGATATAGACTCCTGAAGAAGTGTGGCCGTTCCTTTAATGAAGTTATCATCCTCAATATAGCCTAAGGGTCCACTAAACACTACAATCTCTGCCTTCCTAATCTTGTCTATGTAATTACGTATGGTTATTGAACCTATATCCATGACATCATTACTTATCGAATAAACATCGACATCAATTCTACAACCCTCAACATTTATGGCTACATCAGCTGGTACTTCAATTGATTCACTATAATTATTGAGTAATATCTTAGCGTAATCAACATATGATAGTAAACCGTAGTTTTCTATCATACGTTTTAACTCACTAGTTAAGAATCCATACTTAGCTGCTATGAATACTACACCTAATAACCCACCAACTAATACCTTGCTAAATAATCTCTTCCTTAAAGCCTCTTCTAAGGCTCTTAATGTTTCAGGTACCTTAGCACCTCCAGCAACTAGTACAGCTTTACCCTTACTCTGCTCTATCTCAGCTAGACTCTTTAGTTCGTCCTCAAGGACTAACCCCATACAGCTAGGTAGAACTAACGGAAAACCAACAACACTTGGTTGAGCTCTATGAGCTACTGCGAACCCGTCAAATACGAAGTAATCAAATAGTGGTGCTAGCTTCCTGACTAAGTATGTATTAGCTTGGGCTTCAATCTTACGCTCGATTACCTCTTCACTAATGAATCTTACGTTATCGAGTAATAACACCTCACCAGGTTTTAATGACTTAATACGTTCTCTAGCTGATGGCCCCATTATATCATCGATAAAGTCTATTGAGTAACCTAAGTACTTCTCCAATACTTTCTTGTGCTTCTCTAATGAGGTAAAGTCCTCTCTACCAGGTCTTCCTTGATGTGCTAGTATGACTACCCTACATCCAGACTTGACTAGGTAGTCTATGGTCTTAGCGTGTGCTTGGAATCTATAATCATCGAGTATCTCCTTCGTCTTAGGGTCTAATGGTGAATTTATATCTATCCTAACTAATACTCTAGCACCTTCCTTAGCACAGTATTTGATATTTTTAATTTCCTTAAGATATTCAGTAAACAAGAACTACTCCCCTATAGTCTCGAGGCTAGTAATTTAAGCACTAGTGTTAAAACATTAGGGGTACTAACTTGAGGAGAGACTTAATTAATGACTTCCCATTCATAGAGAAAGTCATATATTTAAACACAGCTAGTATTGGTTTAGTACCTACACCCGTTCTAAGAGCTGTTAGGGAATTCATTGAGAATCTATTCATCAAGGGTACTACATATCTTAATGAGGAAATTGAGGAGAATATCTATGAGGACCTTAGAGTTAAAGCAGCTAAACTACTTGGATGTGAAACTGATGAGGTAGCGGTATTTAGTAGTGTATCTGAAGCTTTAAACTCCATTGCTTGGGCATTAAGAGGTAAGGGTAAGGTAGTCACTACAGACGTGGAATTCCCCACGGTAGTATACCCCTGGATTAGAGTTGCTAAGGATAAGGGTTGGAAGGTGGTCTTAATTAAATCTAAGGAATACCTGGTCAATGAGGATGAATTACTTAGGGCAATAGATGAAGGTACCCTCGCTATATCGATAAGCCATGTAGAATACCTAACAGGACAGAGACTCAATATCAGGGAGTTAGCTAGGAAAGCTCATGAAGTTGGTGCCTTATTAATAATTGATGGAATTCAGGCAACCGGATACATACCCGTAGATGTTAGGAAGGACGACGTAGATATATACATTACTGGTGCATATAAGTGGTTAATAGGACCTCCAGGTGCCGCTGTAGCGTACATTAAGCGTGAAATCTATGAAGAGCTAGAACCAGGCTTAGTTGGTTGGAGATCAGTAAAGAATATGTGGTCTCTCGAGGTTCACGATCATGTAGAGTATGCTAGTACGGCCAAAAAGTTTGAATACAGTACGAGTGCTTACGAAGCTAAGTTAGGTATGGCTAAATCCATAGAGTACTTACTTAAGTTAGGTATCAATAATGTGTTTAACTACAACATAAGGCTTACTAGATATTTCATGGATGAATTACTGAATCTAGATAAGGTTAGACTCATAACACCAATAGATGACTCAAAGAGAGGCTCAATAGTAACCATTAAAGTTGATGGTTTAGATCCTGTAAGTATTAAGAAGGAATTAATGAAGGGTGATAGAATTGTTGAATTAAGTATTAGAAGAGGCTTAGTTAGGTTCTCACCCCATTTCTATAACGATAGGGAGGATATAGACGAAGTTATAGATAGGTTGAGAAGGATAATTAAAGGTGCTTAGTATTGAGTAATGACTCAGCTACATGGGTTCATGAAGTTGGTAGACCTGAATGGTGTTTTAGGTCCTTCATTTTTAATGTTCATGATAATGTCATTAAGTTAAGTATGCCCGTAGGTGAGAAGTTATTCACTCTATGTATTGAAATTAGAGATGATAGTCTAAGAACCTATAGCTCTAAGGATGTTGAGAAGCTAATTAAGGAGTCTATGGAAACAGCATTAAGTATTAAGGGTGCTGGTGTAGACACTTACTTAAAGACCCTCTTCTCAACCTTAATGAGTTATTATCATAGGGAATTAGCACTCATAGATCAGTATGTTGAGAAGGTTATAGACTCCATAATTGAGGGTAAGGGTGAGTTAGTGAGGCTTTACAGGGTATATAATAGAGCTGCTAGACTTCATAGAGCTGTCCACGGCCTAATATACGGTCTACATAGGCTTAGTAGGTTCTACGAAGGTTTAGAGAGTTTAACATCCGATGCCTTAACGTTGGAGAGTATGTATGGAACAACAATAGATAGGATAACTAATGCATTCAGTCTACACTATACAGTGATAGGTGAGAGAACAAATAGTGTAGTAACGAAGCTTACAGTCATATCAGCTATATTCTTACCCCTAACATTAATAGCTGGTATTTACGGAATGAACTTCAGGTACATGCCTGAACTAAATCATCCACTAGCTTATCCTCTAGTATTAGCACTAATGGCAAGTATAGCATTAGGGGAGCTAATATATTTTAAGAGGAAGAAATGGATATGAAGTAAGTCAAATGAATGATCTCAATCTTTAATAATTAAAAACCATAATGCCAGCCTTAATACTAACTTCATTAGGTTCAACAGAACCTATATTATGGTGGGTGGTGAGTAATAGGGATAAATGATTTAAAATATATCGCTGATGTATTGAGAAGGGCTTTTCTTAAGGTTTTCGGTAACTACTTACTATCTCTCGTTCTTTACGGATCATACGCTAGAGGTGATGCACGTCCTGATAGCGATATTGACTTAATAGTTGTTGTTGAGGATGATTTAAGTGATAGGTTAAGAGTTCATAAGCTGATCGATGAAGTTGAAGACTTACTAATGAGGGAATTAAGAGATTACTTTAGGAGTAGAGGGTTAACCCCCATACTTTCACCTTACATCTTAACTAGGTCCCAAGCAAGAATGTTTAGACCTCTTTATATTGATGTGGTTTTTGATGCTATAATACTATATGATAAAGATGGATTCATGAGTAAGGTCTTTAAAGCAGTTAGAGAGAAACTGAAGAGATTAGGTGCAGTAAGGAGGAGGATAGGAAGGAAATGGGTAGTCGTTCTGAAGCCTCATAGCTATCGTTTTGGTGAGGTAATAGATTTTGGAGGTGAGTTAGTGAGTGAATAATGTAGAATTAGCCCAATCATACATTGAGGAAGCTAAGAGGAGGTTAAAGACAGCTGAGATAGCGTTATCCGAGGATGCATACGCCTACTGCTAAGGCAATCACAGGAAGCTGTAGAGCTACTACTTAAGGCAAGTCTTAGACTAGTTGGTATTGAACCACCTAAGTGGCATGATGTTGGACCACTACTTATTGAGTATAGTGATAGATTCTCTAAATGGTTCCGTAATGAGATACCACAGTTAGCTGCGATATCTAGATGGTTGAGAAGAGAGAGGGAGCCCTCGATGTACGGTGATGAAGAATTAGGACTCTCACCTAATAAGTTATACACTAAACCATATGCTGAGAAAGCGTTAGAATAAGCTAACTACGTATATCGCGTAGTTACTAAGCTTCTTGATGAATTAGTTCGTAAAGACATATGACATTTCGATTCACATATGAATTAAATACTATTGAGGAACTCGCTCATCCCCATTTGTGGGATGTTGTTTTAGATAAAGTATTCTTGCTCGTTAACGTTAATAGGGTGTTTAAGCTATAGTTTTATTGAGCATGAGGCTTAAGGTTAGGGTAAGGCATGGTGTGTCTGAGATTATTTCTATTGCTTTACTCGTACTTATGGCTGTAGCTTTAGGTACGGCATTATATCTCATAGCTGCTAGTAATATAGGTAATCTTTACTGGAGACTTAAGGTTCAGAGTGATCTAGCCATGGCTAAGCTAGCCTACATACCTGTATTAGACGCATTCTACGATAATGGATTAATAACTATAGTAATCTACGTACCTGACGATCTAGACTTCAACCCATACTTCAAGACAGCATATGTTGACGGTGTTAAAGTACCTAGTAATAACCTTGTTGAGGGCTTTAATGAGGTGGTACCTTTAGATAGTGTGCATAAGTTAGTTATTGAGTATTCATTGAGTAGTGGTACACACTTAGTTAAGATACTTGACTCTCATGGAGCTGAGGTTGAGGTGGTGATTAGTATTGGGTAAGGGTGTATCAACAATTATTGCAGCGATCTTCATCATAATGATATTCATGCTCATATTCGTATACCTAGCATACACAATGAGAAACTTCGGAGACATAGCGACTAGATTCGTGGAGATAGTCAATGAGGCAGCAACAAGGGAGAGGGAATCACTGAGAGTGACCTACGTAATAGCTAACAACACAGGAATATACTTAGGACTAAGGAATGAAGGAATAGTAACATCAATCATTAGGGGGTACAGCGTCAGAGACCTAAGCAATAACAGTGTACAGTACGGAACATTCACAAACCCATACGCAATACCACCAGGAGGTAACGCAGACATACACATACTGGGAAACTACAGTCAAGACGCAACATACTTAATAACATTAGTAACTGAGGTAGGGAGCGTAGTAAGGACTAAGTACCCACAACCAGTAACCAACATAACTAGGGCATACCTACTAAAGCAACAACTACAGACAATAGCAGGAGAAGGAACAGCAACATGGGCAGGCCAAGCAGTAATGCCGATAAGCCATAACACAACATTTAACATAACATATGCTGAAATAAGCGGTGAACCACTAAGCAATCCAGTAATCTTAGAAAGAAGCGAAGGTATAGGTATCAACATAAGTACGGTCAACGCAACAGTAGTTTTGTTAAAAAATAATAGCGTCATATATGATGACTTCGAGGAAGGGAACCCATTTAACGCCGGAAAAATGAGGAAACTATCAGGTAGGTGGAAATGGAAACGTGGTTACGGATACAATGGAGGAGGAGGGCTATATCAATCAAAAGAAGAAAAGGACAAGGATACAAGAAAATATGGTGGAGAAGCAATAGCTATATTTAATAGAGATATAAGTAATTATAATAGCTTTTACGCATTAGCCTACATATATCATAATGATTTCGGTAAGGGTAGGAGGAGGTTGGAAATAATACCACCAAGAGGAATAGATTTAAATGAATATGGTGAAGTTAACCTAGTACTATTTGAGAATTCAACATCATTTTACACCTTAGGAAGCTTTGTAGGAAAAGGAAGAATTGAAATACAGCCACCACAACTGCCTCTACCACTGCCACGGTTGCCACCGGAATTTCCGTTGTATGGGGCTATCATATGCAGGTACTCAGGTGATAATAACTGGTACTGTCCAAGCTTTTCTCCATTATTAGAACCAGATCTACGGAATAGATGGCTAATATATCTATCTAAATATGATAAATCTAGGGGATTACTCGCAATAAGCATTTACGATACTATGGGAGAGTTTATAAGTGGTACTTCATTTACATTTAACTCATTATCAAATCCTCGTCATTTCGGTTTAGGGACTTGGTATCAGGATGCTTACTTCGATAATGTCGTTGTTTCCAGAGGTAATCCCAGATATTTAAATGTTACTGGCGTTCCTGAGGGATGGACTGCGAGTATCACGTCTGCATTGAGTAATCTTAGTGATACAAGTGTTAATGGTACGGTAGTTTTTGATGTTTTGAGATACCCCATCATGAGGAATGCTATAATAAGTGTTTATAATGATGGGATTAATGTTTCTAAGGCTTTTCGCGTTATTGTTGGTGGTGATGTTTATGCTTTCGGTGTAAGTATTAATGTCACTACAACCTATGAGGGTAATTCACTCATATCGAAACTCTATGTCTGTACATCCTTCAGTACAAATACGTCGGTAAATGCTGTACTAAGGATATTTAACTTCAATACAAAAAGGTATGACATAATTAATGAATCCCAAGGTATTACGTTCATAAATGCATGCTTCCCTATAAGTAACATAAATGCATACATGGATAGCAATAATAGAAGTATTGTCAACTTGATAATCTACTCAAATAAGCCCTTTGAAGGTAGAGTTGATATGCTCAATATAAATGCTACAACATACATACCTGTGACTAAGGACGTTCTTGTCGTCGGCGTTGGTGATACTTCTAGGGTTGATGTTTATGAGTTAGGATTTAGTGGTGCTAATCTTACTTTGAGTTATGTTAAGAGTATAGATGTACACTCGATGTTTAATGGCTCTACTGACATTACTTATGATTCTGACGTCACTATGTCTTTGATTGTTGTTAATGGTAGTGGTGTTTATAGTGTCTCCCTCTATAGTGGTAAGTTTAATGTCATTAATGACTCCCCACCCTACTTCCCATCGCCAGGTTTAGTTAGTGTTAGGGCTGAAGTCTTGGACGGTAAGTTATTAGTTGTACGTGGCTTCACTAACGGTAATGACTACTTACTCATTGACCTATCTAACGGTAATATAGTTGAAAATGGAAGTCTAGGTGTTAATATTAGCTGTACTAAGTACTGTGTCTCAGCTAGTGATGGCTCTAACGCATATATACTAGTACTTAATACCTCTATGGGTAGGCCCGTAATTATGCGTTATAGTTTAGGTAGTGGTTGGGAGGTATTGACTAACTTCACAGGCTATAAGTCTACAGGTATGTGTTTTGGTAATGGATACCTATACGTAATGCTAGAGATGGGTGGGCTCTACAGAGTATCGGTTAATGATGGCTCGTATGAACTCTTAAACGTTAACCTACCCTTCTATCCTAGAGGCTTCGGTGATAGGTTAGAGTACTATGCTGGTAACCTAATATTCGTTAGGGATGACGACACGACTGAGGTATGGGTTATATCACCTATAGGGTGAATATCACCTCATTACTCTCTAATCATTGAATAGGTCTGATGTATTTAGTAATATTGGTGAACTTATGAAAATCATGGAGAGAATTTCGAAACAGGTAGAACTGATTAATGAGTTACTAAGTGAACTTAGTACTGAGACAAGCTATAGAGGTATCGAAAGACTTGTGCAGTTAGTCATTCAGGCGCTACTAGATCTAGGCTTAATGGTTATCTCAGCATTAAAAGCTAGGAGACCTAGTAGGTATTCTGAAGTAGGTTATATACTTAGGGATTTAGGTCTGATTAATTCCGAAGATGCTGAGTTAATGAAGGGTATGGCTGGTTTAAGAAACATACTTGTTCACGCTTATGCAATAGTTGACAGGGATAAAATTATTAAGGCATCCGAGAGGCTTAAGGAGGGCATACCTAGAGTAGTTAATAAAATCATGGATGGGCTTAAATTCAAGAATTTAGATCCTGAGGAGTGCATGGTAAGTGATAATGCAATTAATACCTTATCGAAAATTCTTAAGGGTAGGGTCAGAGCTGCATTCCTATTCGGTAGTAGAGTTAAGGGTTACTGTATCAGGTGTGATTACGATATAGCTATTCTAATGCCTAAAGAGTACGATTTAATTGAAGTTGGTAAACTTCAAGTTGATATAGCTAAAGCCCTAGGTGTGGATGAGGAATTAATTAATTTAGTCGTACTGAATGATTCAAATCCCGAAATAGTTC
>Ga0190367_1000680_pt1 | contig 23012 bp, 17 predicted proteins | sample 4872181011_MG_FD_171838 | JGI IMG/M metagenome (GOLD analysis project Ga0190367, IMG submission 171838) | Hydrothermal vent microbial mat bacterial communities from Southern Trench, Guaymas Basin, Mexico - 4872-18-10-11_MG | ecosystem: Environmental > Aquatic > Marine > Hydrothermal vents >...
TAGTACTGCTGCGGCTGCTATGTAGTATATTGTATAGTCTTCTTGAACCTCTACTTCAACTGTATTAGAGAGAGCTGCGTAATTGTTTCTTGTCTCAGGTATTACTGCTACTATAGTCCACTTGCCTGCTTCACCTAACTTAACTGTAGTAGTAAACGATTTTTCTTCAACCTCTATCTTCTTAGTAAACATTTCTCCCGAAGGAGAAGTCATATTAATCAACAATTCCCCAAAATACTTAGTAACATTCCCTTTAATAACCACCTCCTCGCCTTTACTTACAGTAGTCTTCGAGACTGAGATCGATACCGTAGGTTTGCTTTTAGTAATTGTTAGCATAACGGTACTTGATTCACTGCCTACAATTGCGTCAGGTGATTGGAGGACGGCTACTAGGGTATAGTTTCCTACAGGTAGTTTACTAACAGTAATACTAGTAACTTTACCAGTGGGAGTTGAGTTATATAAGACAAAGCCTTCACTAAGATCCTTATTATATGCTAAAACTACTAAGTTGTAGTTAGTAGAGTTTGTTTCTACTTTTACTTCTACAGGCTCACTAAAAGTAGCTTTACTAGGTAAGACTGTTAATTTAGCTGAGGGTGCTGAAGCTAACTTGATTTCAGATACTTTAAAGGACTTAATACTGTATTCAGTACCGTGAGCTACAAGCATTTTCCCTTTAGTTAACACTACTACTTTATTCGAAGTTTTCACGCGTACTGATCCCTCATAAACAGCAACTGATATATTATTCTCGCTGACTTTGATCAATACTTTGCTCTTAAAGTCAGATACTTTGATTGATTTCCCCGCGGATACTCTTAACCAGCTAACGCGTCCAGAAGTACTTATAAGTACTTCACCTTTAACGACAACTATCTCGTTTTTCTTAAACTTTATCTCTGTTTCAGGACAACAGTGTATATCAGCGTTTTCGAAGAGTACTCTACCAGCCCACCAAAAGGTGCGGAAAACATCTCCTTCAGAGACAATTACTCCAATAATCTGTGTTTGACTAAGTACTACTTTCTTTCCACCTTTAATATATTCTCCACTCCACCAAACTGATACGAGAGCTAGTCGTCCTTGAATACCGCTCTTAGCTGTAGAGTGAAGGAAGTGCTGTATATTATATTTATCACATAAAATGACTATAGTTTCTCTTAAATCAGGTCTCTGCTTATACGCGAAGGCAATCCATTCTCTAATAGTTCTCACAGGCCTGGGACTACTGAAAAATCCTATTGCTTTTCCAGCCTTCGTGATCTTGAGGAACTGAGAATACGCTTTAACAGGGTCGCTGGGCAAAAGGTTTAGTAGGAATCCTGCTACTCTTCCTTCAACAAGTTCTCCCTTATGTTTAGTATTCTCATAGAGGTCTCCGGTATACATTTCTACCTTTGGTAAGGGTACATCGTAGAGAGAACTCATCTTCTCCTTAACATACTTCAACATAAGCGAAGCAAAAAACCAGCTATGACCCTCATCAAACGCCACGTATTCTGAGCTACATGGAACATATGTAGAAGGGTGTGGCCCGCCGAGTTTATACAACCTAAAGAATATGCTAGGATCTTTCCAAACATTTTCTCTCACAGCATGTCCATATTCATGAAATACTCCCTCTAAGTCTCCCGTGAAGCCTTTATCCGACCAGAAGCTATAGACACTAGCTGCATCGAATGCAAGATTGATATGTTGCCATAAGCCTGGTTTATATTCACATTTTCCTGTACCATAGTAGACTGGCATATTTTTGATAGCAATTGCCGCCAAAGGCTCTCCTACTTCGAGGAGAAAGCTGTATACACTATAGTGTATTAACTTATCCCAAGCAATAACTGTTCTAAGCTTTACTTTAGCTCCACCAGTAATGTCGAGAGGAGATTTCTCGAAAATATTAGCTGAGAAAGTAGATACTCTAGCATTGACTGTTCTGAGTATCTTAATGCGATACATGTGTTTTCCACTAGAAGTCTCTTCCTTTAACACATTATACCAGATCACTACTGGAGGGAAGCGGTGCTCCGTTTTATAGTACCGGTACTCACTATAGCCTAGAGACTTGTCTTCAATAATCATCTTATACTTACCTTCGAGCACTTTTCCATTAGACTCTATTAGAAGGTCGCTGGCGTTTACTACTCCATTACTAGGCTTAATTACTTTCTCCTTCTTAGTACCTAAGTAAATTATCTTTATCTCTGTAGTAAGAGGAGCTGTTTTAAAACTTTCTTTAGTGTAGTCAAAGTCTTCCTCTACTATAAACTCTATATTACCATACTCTTCTCCGACGACTACTCTGATTTCACCATATATGTCTAGGCGCCGTGTCTCCTTTAAAACATCTGGAGAAGAGCATACTCCTCCTGACCTTAAACACTTTTTCTCAATAAGTGTGGAGTCTGCTTTAGCTTCTATAACGAATCCTGTTTCAGCATCAACTATTATGGAGAGTTCCCTAAATACTTCCTCGTATACACAGACATAGTACGTTTTCTTATGAAGAGTATCTCTAAAAGTTATTTGGAGAAAAGCCTTGTTTCCTGAAGAATACCACTTAATACCCCAGCTTTTGTGGCTTGAGAGAGGGTGTGAAACACTCTTAGTTATAGTATACTTATCTAGAGTTAGTTTGTAGGCTGGTCTACCTCTATAAGTGATCTTACTAGATACTACGAGCCGTACTATAGGATATACTCTAGCTACAGCATAGCGCTTACCGTGAATAATCGCACCCAGCTCCTGCCCCATCATTGTTCTAACAAACTCTATTTTCTGCCCAGGTTTTAGCTGACCAAAATACACGGGGATCTCTCCAAAAGTCAGCCCCTTAAGGTTCTCAGGTGATATATTTTCCTCAAAGTCGCCTGTTTTACCGCTTTCTAACTCATAGTGAAACTTTGTCTGAATAACACCTTTGCTAACATACTTAACGAGCTCCATGTAGAGTACTCCCTTGAGGCTCTCTTTACCGATTTTTTCATTAAAGTATATCTTTATCTTTGAGCCTGGCTTAAACCACGACGGCTGGCCGTAAACTGGATTAAATAGTGATGCACACACTAGTGAAGCTATTAAGAAAATTACAGGAAGTGAAGCATATTTACTTATATGCATCACCTCCTATCGGTTCTCTACGCTCGCTAATTACATATAAAGTTTTCGTATAGTCTTAAATTAATATTTTTTAGTGAATAACTCCATTTTAGTATTATTATGCTTAACATTATTCACATAAAATGGTGTTTTAACTGCAAATATTTAGTATTTTACTTCTATCATAGATATTTTCTGAAATTCATGGATCTTTAGTATCCGGCTTACTTAGTTTCATGTAGTTATTTTCGGTAAGGCTCAAGAATACTACTTTGTATACATCCATTTCAAGGAGTTTTTCCTGAAAATAATCCTTTATTTAAAAATAATTTAACTGAAGTCAATCTTAGTCAATTTTAGTAGTAGGTAGGTTGCTTAAGTCTCCCTATATTATTTTTGTAAAATTATAGGCTATTGTTTCTGCTGGTAATTTAACTTAATATAATTTTACTTATAACTATTTACTCGAATAGACCTGAGGATATGTGCTTAATGTTTTATTTATTTAAATTGTTTTGAAAATATGTAACATAATGGATATTTTGCTGTATTCTCAAGACTTATTATTTAAATTCTTTTCATATAATTCTACTATCTTATTTAAGGGAGTCTCTTTAATTAAATGATATGTGGCTTTAGTTCCAAATAGCCATTCGTCTAGAAACTTGCCTACGTAGTGTCCACATACTTCTACTGCAGTCTTCTTAAAGTCTTCGAGTGTTGCTGGAGTATCTTTATGTCTACACATGAATTCTCTGACAAGTTTTTTGAAGCATTTATCGCCTACTATTCTGTGTAGTACGTAGAGTATCCATGCCCCTACTATATAGGAAGCATCTGTGACAAGGTGTTTGCCGTATTCTGCTACTGGTATTTTAAAGAGTTCAGGCTTCCTAGACGCTAGTTTAAGAAATCTCTGTCTCACTGAGCCTATTTTCTTCTGAAATACTTCATCACCTAGAAACTCTTTTTCTGCTAGCAGCTGGAAATAGGAGGCAAATCCTTCGTCGAGAAACCTTGACGGTACTTCTTCTCCCGAAGGAACGTTCCACAGATGTGCTAGCTCGTGGTAGACTCCGCCTACTTCACTTAGATCCGTGAAAGATTCTCTAGCGACCAGCATTCCACACACATCTGCTTGTCCACCGTAGCCTTCTGGAAGCTCTATTACTGTATATCCACACCACTGAGGTGGAGGACCGAAGTTTGTTTCATAGAACTGTAGACACCTCTCTACTTTTCTGAGTATTCTTTTCGCGTGCTCAAAGTCTTCTTCTAGTGCAAATATAGTAATATCCCTTTCTCTAGAAGTCTCTACCTTAAACCTAGAGACAGCGATATCTATTCTCCAGCTAGGTTTCTTGCTCATATATCTGTAGAGAACTCTATTGTCTTCCTCTAATACGCCTACTAGTTTCCCCACATTAGCGACGATAAGTCCTCTAGAGACGCTTATCTCTAGATTATAGCTGAAGCGCTGAGATGGAATTGTAGATATTTGTTTTCGTAGCTCTAGCTCCCCTAAGATAGGGTAAGAGTATGCGTCTAGCCTAATGATCGTATAGTCGCTACCTATATTGTCTTTTACATACCGGAAGACATTATTGTAGCTCTCAATAGTACCCTGGTAGAGTATAGTAATCTGAGTACTAGAGCCTGGGGCTAAAGGAGATTTTAGTCTTGCTTTAATATAGTTGACTTCAATTCCCCTGATATCTGTGAAGTAGCGTAAGCTCTGAACGAAGCTTAAAGGGTTGTTGTCTACCTTTATACTAGTTACCTTTAAGCCCTTGTTTAGTAGAAAGTTTATGTAGTTAACTGGCTCCGTACCCCTGTTTTCTAGTTTAATTGTGCACTTAGCTTTCATAACTTTCCCGGCAGTGAATATATCTGCGTGTAAGTCGTAGTGAAGAGGGTTGAGCAAGAGACCACCTGTCTTAACTAGTGATTAGACTAATATTAGATTGACTATACTGGCTGAGACTGAATGTAGCTAAAGTATTAATTGGTCTACTGTAAATACTGTAGTGAAATAATGAGTATACTAGTCTTCGACTGTGACCTCACGTTGTTCTACTTCTACAGGGGTGTAGATGATTCTCTTGTCTTAGGTTATGCTCTTAGAAAGTTTACTGAAGAGTATTTCTCTGCTTTTAGTTAGGTAGCTTAATGCTTGTACGAGTTCTCTTGAGACCCTTTTCTTTAAGGTGTCTGTAGGCTTCTTTTAAAAGAATATAGTCTTTGTTTTGAAAAAGGACTATTCCTTCTTCAAGAGCATCAATTATTGTCGAGTTACCTCTTTTCAACAGCTTTAGTGCTTCCTCAAGAGTATATGGGTGGGGTTCTATAGGTAGCTTAATGTCTTTAAGTAGCTTTAGTATGTTACATATTCGATCTAAGTATTTTTCCGAGAAGTCAGCTATTATCAGTAAATCGTAGTCGCTCCAGGGACCTCAGTCTCCTCTTGCTCTAGACCCAAATAGTACTACGGCATGTAGTCTATACCCTTTCTGTAGTCTTTTCACTACTTCTTTAAGCTCATTCAATGGTCTCAACGCTCAACAGACTCTAGTATTCTTTCAGCTGCTTTAAGAGCTCTCTCAGAGACGCTACTATCGTAGGCTTCGTGAGGAGTTCCAGCGGGGTGTGCATTAGGGTACCTTGAAGGAATATAGTGTCTATCGAGTTCCCTAGCCATATCCATTAATTCTTCATTTACAGGCTTTCCTAATGCTTCAAAGTATCTCTCTAAAAGTATTCTAATACTATGTCCCCATGGTGCTTCATTTATATAGTAGAGTAGAGCTTTAGTAGCTTTTCCGCTGCTTGATGCGAGTAAAATACAGATGCATTATATCTCCTATTTTCATGTAGTATTCTAGCAGTATCTAAGTCCCATTTCGCTTCAGAGAGCTATCGCTCATATTCTCTTCGCATACTTCTTAACAACTACATAGTGGCTCAGCTATATAAGTGAATTCTATTTAGTTAAGCAGTACTCCTTATCACTTATATAAAGGGTAGAAAGTCCACTAATAGTTATTAAAACGAAATTTTTTGCTGAGATATGCCGCATACTCATTTATATTTAGCAGCGGACAGCCTTTTGGTGTAATAAGTGGAGTCCTTAGAAGATAGTTCTTTTAGTAGAGTACTATACAGAATTTTCTTTAAAGTGGTCTTCTATGAAGGAGCTACGATTTGATTTGAGTCAAGCGAAGACTATTAGGAGGATAAGGCAGCAGACTGATAGCTGGTCTCCATTAGCTGAGGGACAGATAATTGCTCAGAAATATCTAAAACCTATTGTCTGTCACGCTGGCTATGATGTAAATGGAGTTAAGCAGGCTGTAGTATGGGCTAATAGCGGTGAGCTTACAGGCTACTTTGAGATAATAGATGTATCTACTAATAAGCAGCCTCCGGGAAAACCTTCAGTAGTCTACAGGGGGAAGTTGAAGAAGTGGGGTCGCCATATTTGGGGTGGAAATAACTATATTGCTGACTTCAGTGACTTCAAGAAGGAAGGAGTCTACTGGATAAAACTCTCAGTAAAGGAGACTAAAGAAACCTCAGAGTCCTATATCTTTGAAATAAGGAGAGACTTCTACTTAGACTTAGCTAAAAAGGCTGCTAAGTGGTTTTACTATCAGCGTTGTGGAGTAGAGGTACCGGGATGGCATAAAGCCTGCCATACACAAGACGCTGTAATACTCGAAGATGGGACAAAAATAGATGCTACTGGAGGCTGGCACGACGCGGGAGACTACGGTAAGTGGATAGGTAGTGGGTCTCATGGAGTATGGGCGCTAGCTACGCTAGCCGAGCTTCTCTTAGAAGAAGGTTTAGAGAAAGACGCGCGCGCAGTACTAGATGAAGCCACCTGGGAGGGAAAATATTTCTGCAAAATATACTACGGGAAGCTTAAGACGTTTCTACAGGTCTTTACTTCTGCTAAAAACTTTCAGCTATCAGACGAGTATCCGCCCTTAGAGAATGTCTGTATATGGCTTGGAGCACCGGAAAAAGAGCCTCCACGAGTAGTTACACTTAAGCAGGCTCTTGAGTACTATCCTCAAACACTCTACTTGAGATCCCACGTATCCGCCTCTCTAGCGAAACTCGGGAGACTAGTCTCTCGCTACGATAAAGAGTTTTCAGAGAAGTGTACTAGTATAGCAAAAGAGGTTTTCGAATACGTTACTCAGAGTGAGCCTACTGACAGGGACAAGAGGAGCTACCTACTTTTCGTCTCTAGAACAACATTACTAGGCTTAGAGCTCTACAGAATCACGGGAAGCGAAAAGTACTTAAGAAAAGCCGAGGAGCTAGTACAGGAAATACTATCTCTTCAAGACAGAGAAGGTTTCTTCTATATGAATAGAGAAAAGAAAGTAAAGTACTATTTCTGTGAACACCATCTCGTAGCCTTATACGAGTATCTTAAGTCGAGGCCTCGAGGAGACTTAGTGGTAGACATAGAGGAGGCTTTTAGAAAGTGGGCTAATTACATAAAGCCGTTATCAAAGCTATCGAGTTTTAGTCAAGTAGGCTACATCGATGAAAAAGGTGATGTGAGAAACCTATTCCCCAGAAAATCTTCAAATAGATTCTTAGCCGCGTATGCCTGGGGACTTGCTACAGCAGCAATACTCTTCGAGAATAGAGAGTATCTTGAGATAGCAGAACATCAAATACAGTGGATTCTAGGATTAAATCCCTGCGATGTATCAATGATGGCAGGAGTAGGCGCTGGGCCTGGCTGCTACCACCACAGGTACTGTTTCATAGAAGGGCATGAAGACGGAGTAGTGCCGGGAGGAGTCTTATGTGGAATAGTAGGTGGAGACGGTGGAGTATTTGATATAGGTGACTTCAGGACAGGGAACTTTGTCGTATCAGATAGGCTTCCTGTAGACTACCCTATAATAGACACTGATGCCAGAGGGTGGACATATGCCTACATGACTAACGAGTACTGGGTACTGAATAATGCTTGGTTCATAATGGGTGCAACTCAAGTACATAGAGCTTTGAGAAAACTCAATATCTAAGTCCACTTTCAGGACGTCATTTACACATACTTAAGTGAGTTCAGTATTTCTGAATAAACCCAATACTTCTAAGCCACACGGCTTTCTGAGCTTCTTTCTCAGTACATCCTATACAGGAATCACAGTTACCCTAACTATAGTTATCTTAGCAGATATTATTTAAAGCTCCTAGAGCGATTCTACGAGCAGGTATAACTAGCGAATGTTCTTCAACACAATATACTATGTAATAGAGAAATCTACAGCAAACTGCTTGAAGAAAGTCCAGGCAATGCGAAGAGTAGCTAGAGTAAAGGTAGCTACCCAGAGAATAGTCCCTACAACAGTACATATAGTAGTCCGTCTGCTAAGCCTAACAGGAGTCACTATCCTAAACCTGCTGTCTATCCTAGTCTCTAATTCATCTAGTTCTCTTGCCAACTTCTTAAAATAACTATAGAAGTAGTATACAGTAGCTGGAGGAAGAGGAGAGAAGCCAGGCTTAAGCATAGGAAATAGCGGCAGGAGAGCTACTATAAGTAAACCTAAAGCTACTTTATTAGTATAGGGAGCTGTAAAGAAAATAATGAGAGCTACCGTTAAGGCGAGGCTACTTGAGGCTAAGAGTCTTAAAGAAAAGTTCTTAATCTTATCAACTAAATCATAGTACTCTATGAAAAACTCGTAATAAACATCCAGTAAACTTTCGCTAACTAAACTCTTTCTATATTTACTGAGCTCACTAGTAAGCCCGGTTAAAGTATAAGGCACTTCTACACAGCACTCATTTAAAGAAGAAGCGTATACTGTGATACGTGAAAACTCTCTTAATCTATAGGGAACTGATGGAGAGAGCCTATAGAAAACTAGCTTAAGTCCTTCTCTTGAGAAAAACTGCTTAACCTTAAACTTGATCTCTAGCTTCCTAAGAAACTCTTCTATGATTTCAGTAGCTCTAGGAGCCGATATATCTAGTTTAGCTTTCCAGTAAGCCTGACTTAACATATAAGTAAATGTGAGAAAAACGATATAATACTTCTCTAAGCTTAGCAACTTACCCTAAAATATTTCTCTGAGAAACCTTCTATACTACTATGTTAAAGGAGGAAGCTAGGAAAATATCGCTTGCTCTAGGAGGAGCCTTACTAGTAGCACTAGGATTCGCTGGACTACTAGAAACTATAGTCAAGGCAGCCTTATGGAGTATCACTGGAGCTCTTATATGGAGCTATGTAGAAAGCTTACTCCAGGAACTCACACCACTAGTAGGAGTGGCTGGTGTCCTCGGACTAATACTGTTTATCTTATCTATATCAGCAGACCTAGCAGTCATTGGAATAGGATACGAGATCTATAGAATGAGTGAAGGAAAGAAAATAATAAATTTAAGTAAGGTAGATAAGCTTATTAAAATACTCGCAGTAGTTTTATTCTTTTCAGTAATAAGTGAAAGTATAATATCGTCGTTAGCCAGCCTACTAGCCCTAATAGGGCTCTATTTAACTAAAGAGTCTTATAAAGCTAGAACCACTAGTACATAAGGTTTATATGTATAAGAGTTTCCCCTAATCTGTGAGTAAATCCTATACGCAGGTAAGTCTCATTAAGCTCGTAGACTATTTAAAGGGCTTTCTACTACTATCACTAATCCTACTACCACTATGTCTGCCCTCATATTTTTCAATAAGCTGGACAGGAACTGTAGTAGGATACATTGTCGATGAGGAAAATAGTCCAGTAACAGGCGTCCGCATTGAAGTCTGGTCAGGAGGCCTGCTGATAACTACTTCAGAGACTGACTCTAATGGATATTTCTCAATAGACTTAGATCCTGGAACATATACTTTAAAGTTTGTAAAGAAGGGTCTCGAAGCATACAGTGTCTCTGTCAAGGTGTCTCCAAGGGAAGTACACAACCTAGGTACCATTACTCTCAAGTACGCTGTACAGCTTACTACAGTTTATAAGCACATCAAAGTGCTTCCAGGAAGTCTTCTTAAAATACCTCTTCAGCTCAAAAATACTGGAGAAGAAGTCGAGGAAGCAACTATTCTAGTAAACTGTCCTGAAGGATGGTCCTACAGCATAGTCTACGGAGATGTAGAAGTAAAGACAATCACACTAGAGCCTGGAGCAAAAACTACGCTAAACCTTTGCCTTGAAGTAGGACTTACTACAGGGGTCTATACAGTTGAGATAACTATTGTTGAGTCTAGTGGATATAATTATTCACGTGAACTATCTGTAGAAGTTACATTAAAAGATGTTAAAGTAATAGAAGCATTAGAAGTATTTAAAGAAGTTAGGCCCGGCTCCCTAGCATCGTTTATATTTAAATTATCTAATCCGTTTTCAATCGATATTCTCTATAGCCTCAAAATATCTAAGAAAGCCTACTGGACTACTCTACTAAAATACGAGAATACTGAAGTATCACAAGTATTCCTTAAGCCAGGAGCTACTGCGAACCTTAAACTAGAAGTATATGTCCCGTACTCTGCTCAGGAGGGAGAGTACTCTTTCACAGTAATAACATACAGCACCATCGTGAATCAAAGTGCAGAAGTAGTTCTTAGAGTAAAAAGAGGCATACCTATACTCTTCCTTGAAACTAGTACTCCGAGTCTAGACGTAGCTTCCGGTGAAACAGCAGTATACGCTATAAGAGTATCTAATAGAGGTACTAGAGACACTGAAGTAGGCTTTAAGCTATCAGGGCTACCCGAGGAATTCAAGTGGTTCATTAAAGACACTCAGGGAAACACTATTTCAAAGATATTCCTTAAAGCAGGAGAAACGACTACAGTAAAGCTCTTGGTAAAGCCTCCAGTAGGATATGAGCCACAGTACTTGTCCTTCACACTAGAAGTTCTAGCCGAAAACACTACAGCCTCGCTTCAGCTCGGAGTAAATGTTCTAGGAAAATACGAGATAGACTATGCTACAGAAAACTTCTATGTAGAAGGCTTCATCGGTGATACACTAGTATTTGGACTAGAAGTAGTCAACAGTGGGCACAATGACCTAACAGATATTAAAGTAGTCTTAACAAAAATACCCACAGACTTTAATGTAACAGTAGAGCCTGAGTCTATTGCAGTACTTAAGCCCGGAGAAAAAGCTGTCTTCACGGTAACAGTAGAGACTCCCTCAGACGCGAATGCAGGAGACTACTACATATTCCTAAAGGCAGTCTCAGACGAAGACGAAGCCCCCCTAGTAAGCCTCCACATATACCTTAGACAAAAAATAGAGACTACGCTAATAGCGGCTCTAGCTGCCGTAGCAGTCGTAGTAATCCTAGTGATTGTTTACAAGAAGTACGGAAGGAGGTGAGCACGTGGAGTTAGTAGTAGAGACTAAAAACTTGACTAAAGTATATGAAGGAAAAGTAGTAGCAGTAGATAATGTTGACTTAAAGGTACCTAAGGGAGTTATAGCCGGGCTTATTGGACACAATGGAGCAGGTAAAACAACTTTGATCTCAATGCTAGTTGGGCTGACTCTACCTACTAAAGGCTCAGGCAAAGTACTTGGCTACGATATTATTAAAGAGAGCTTAAAAATAAGGAGGAAAGTCGGACTACTACCCGAGGGATTCGGGTTTTACGACCATATGACTGCCCACCAAAACTTACTCTACTTAGCTGAGCTAAATGGAATAAAGAGAGAGGAGGCTGAGAGGAAAGTAGTTGAAGTACTGAAAATAGTTGGTCTCGAGGAGCAGAAAGACCTTAAAGTAAAGGCTTTCTCTAGAGGTATGAAGCAGAGACTAGGAATAGCACAGGCTCTGCTAAAAGATCCGCAGCTCTTAATATTAGACGAGCCTACAGTAGGAATAGATCCTGAGGGAGCAATAGGATTTAAAATGCTTATGAAGAGACTAGTATCAGAGGGGAAGACAATAATACTGAGTACTCATTTACTCCACGAGCTCGGAGACGTATGTGACTATATTATTTTAATGAAGCAAGGTAAAATACTAACACAGGGCTTTCTGAAGGACCTTCAGAAAGAATACGAGGAGAGAAAGGGGTATGTCTACGAAATAAAAGCTAGGAGAAATGCTGAAAAGCTGAGTGAAGAACTAAGGAAGATAGGTGAAGTAGAGCTAAAGAACGGGAAAATAGTTTTAAAATGTGAAAAAGACTCTACAGAAGAAATCAACAGTGTTTTCAAGAAAATAGATGGACTTGTCTTAGAAGAATTTAGAGTAATAGAGCCTTCTCTAGAAAACCTGTTCCTCTACTACTATTATGAGAGGTGATGAAATGGGCTTCACAGTTGTTCTTAAAAAGGAGCTTAGAGACATGTTCACAAGTAAACGCTTCATAGTACTCGTCGTAGTCTTCCTCGTCTTCTACATAGCAGGTTTCTTCTACCTAGCCTCAATAGGTCTTCCTCAAATAAGAAACCCTATACCCTTCTTTCTGAGTAGCTACGGTAGAGTACTTTCATTAATGGCTTCTCTCCTAGGAGTAGCCTTCGGCTACGACGCTATCGCGGGAGAAAGAGAAAGAGGGACTCTTAGAATAGTCTTAGCTCAGCCAATATACAGAGACTCTCTCGCCCTAGGAAAGCTAGCGGCTTTTCTCGTACTCACTACTACGAGTATCTACGCCTCTACATTTATCTCGCTAGGAGTATTTGTAGCAGGCTTCGGTGGAGCAGTAACAGACCAAGACATAATCAGAGTAAGCCTAGTAGCTTTAGCCGCAGTACTCTTATCACTTGTATACTACTCCGTGTCGCTCCTATTCTCAGTTTTCTCTAAAAAAGCTTCCCACAGTGCAATGCTCTCACTAGCAGTATGGATACTATTAGTAGCAGTCCTACCTCTAATAGCAACCATGGTAGCAGTCTCCGTCGCAGGTCCTCCTCCAAGAGGATTAAGAGGAGTTCCACAGAAACAGAGAGCAGCTATCATTAAAGAGTGGTCAAGGAGATTTAATCAGGCGAGAAGCACTGTAATGAAGATTTCTCCAAACACGTTCTTCGAGATGATAGTATTCACTATAGTCAGAGAGGCTGCCTCTCAGTCAGGGAAAACAATACCCTTGTATGAAGCACTATCTTCAATAGCTCCTAGCTACGCTATACTAGCAATAGTACCCCTAGTACTACTCCCCGTCGGCTTTATTATATTCGTTAGACAAGAAGAGAAATAGTATAGATTTCTTTACTAAATAACAATATCCCAGAGATACCTCTCATAATTTTTAACAAAAATCTTTTTCCCACGCTTAACTAACTCAAATCCCTCTCTCTTTAAACGCTCTGCCTGAAGCTCCGGGCCGCCGGGAAACTTCTCATATAAACTACCATTAGATCTTAGAATACGCCAGTAGGGAGCAACTTCACTTAACTTCTTTCCACTCTTAATCTCTTCTTCACTATACTCTGCTACAATACGAATAAACCAGCCAGTCGCTAAAGGACAAGTAAAATCAGCACCATATTTCTCAGCAAGCTTTTCTCTCAACAACTTATCTGTAATAAGCTTTCCTCGAGGAATATTCTTTACAATAGAGTAAATCAGCATAGGCGTCGGAACAAACTTTTTCTTTCCCGTAGAGCAGACAACAATCTTAGGCTCCATTTTCCTCTCAAGTTTCTCCCTCCAGCTCTTCCTCCTATAAGGCATAGAAGCACCTGAGAGAATATCTCCCTGAAGTGATTTAAAGGTATTAAGTATAGTCAACTTATATTCCTAGTAATCTAAGTGCACTAAATATATTTCTAGTAACAGCTGGTAATAACTGATGAGTAGAAAACTAGTTTTCTCCATAATAGTTCTCCTAATAGTACTAGTTACTGTTACTTTAGTAGTCTACCGCCCCATAAGGAAAAGAAGCTCTATTGAAGTAGTATTCGCTGAAAGAAAAACACTACTACTAAACAAGGACTGGTATGTAGAGGTATTTAAAGGAAAAGAGTTCCCAAAATCACCACCTAGTGGAGACAGCTGGAACAAAGTAGATATCCCCTATTTAATTCACAGCAAAGGATACTGGGGAGCATGGTTTAAGAAAACAATAACAGTCCCCGAGCTAAAGGCGAGCGGCAGAATTCTTCTAGTATTCTATGGAGTCAAGTACAAGTGTAGAGTATATTTAAACGGCAAACTCGTGGCTGAGCACAGCGACGGCTTCACTCCGTTCACAGTAGACATTACAGATATTGCTAAAAATGGAGAAAACGAGCTACTAGTCTGCGTACTAGACTGGACAAGCACACTGACTAAAGAAGTAGACCTAACTGACTTAAAGCCTGGGGAAAGACCTGTAGACAAAGCGGTAAACGCTATACTATATCCAATAGGCTCACTTTATACTAGGTTCGGTATATGGGATGACGTAGAGCTCAAAATAGTGCCCTCAATATGGATAAAAGATGTCTATATCAAAACTTTTTACAGGAACTCGACAATATCAGTAGAAGTCACTATTAGAAACGACTACAGCCAAAATCTAGAAGTAACAGTAGTCAATAAGGTATTCGATAAAGACAAAGAAGTACTAACACTGCCCTCTCAAACAGTTCTAGTTAAAGCAAGACAAGAAACCAAGATAACAGTATTTAGTATTTGGAAGAACCCGAAGCTCTGGGCTCCCTGGAGCCCCCACTTATACAATCTATCTACAGTAATATTTGTCAGCGGCAAGAAAGTAGACGAAAAAATCACGCGCTTCGGTTTTAGAGAATTCTGGGTAGAAGACGGGTCATACTATCTCAACGGCATTAAAATAACACTCAGAATGGCTTCAACACACCCACTAGGCTACACTAGAGAAGTAGCATTTTCTTCAAAACTCTCTCAAGAGTACTTAGCCGACATATCAAGACACGCAGAGAAAACAGTACTCGAGACCTATAGTCTCCTCAAAAACCTCTCTGTAAACGCTATGAGACTACATGCTCAGCCCTGGAGAAAAATATGGTATGACTTAGCTGACGAAAAGGGAGTACTAATAGTCCACGAGAGTGCAGTATGGTGTCTAGGCAGAAGCTATAGAGTAGGAGACCCCCAGTTCTGGGAAAACTTTAAAGAACACTTGAAGGGACAAATACTACTCCATAGAAACCACCCCTCAATAATCATATGGAGCATTGAAAATGAGTTACTCTTAACAGGAGGACGCTTCAACCCGAAGACAGAGAAAAGACTAGCAGAGCTAGCTCAATTTGTCAAAAGCCTAGATCCTACTAGACCAGTAATGTATGAAGGAGATTTTGATCCATGTGGAGCAGCAGATATAATAAACCTCCACTATCCTCACGAACTACAGAAACACGACGACTACCCTAATACAGCCTACTGGCCTCTAAGAGAAACACTACTAGACAGTTATCCTCACATACCATGGCAGTGGAACAAAAGCAAGCCGCTTCACATAGGAGAATTCCTATGGATCCCGATGACTACACATGATATCTCAGCAGTTTTCTTCGGAGACATTGTATACAGAAACCCAGCACACTACCACTCAGAAGCAAAAGCACTAGTATGGCGCTACCAGATAATAGCATATAGAGTACTAAGAGTAAGTGGTTTCTGTCCATGGAACATATTTGAAGGAGGACCCTCCCTAAGAAAAGTAGTAAAAGAAACCTATAAGCCAGTAGCAGTTTTCCCACTAAACTACGATAACTCTTTTTATGAAAACAAAGTAGTCGAAAGAACACTAGCACTAGTAAACGATCACTACAGAAAACTATCTCTAAAACTAAAGTGTATACTACACTACAGAAACGCAAGTAAAGTAGTCTACGAGAAAACACTAAAAATAGATCCCAGTGAAGCAGAGCTCATAGAATTTAACTTCACTACACCTGCTGTCGTAAATGCTAGAGAAGAAGCCTACTTAGAAATAGAGCTTTACAATGGGTCTAGCCTACTACAAGACTTTAACACAACTATATACATATATAAGGAAATATATTGTGAGAAGTGCCGAGAAGTACTTCTCCTGGGAAGTGATACTGGTACAGAAGAAGCTTTAAGAGAACTCGGCGTCAACATCATTAAAGCCGATGAAAATCTACCGGAGAAAGGACTCATAGTAGTAGCGAGAAATTCTCTGAAAAACGTGAACTGGAGCAGTCTCCTAGCCTTCGCTGAAAACGGAGGAACAGTAATTATATTAGAGCAAGAGAGTATTCCAGAGAATCCTCTTAGAGTAAAGCTCTCAGAACACTCATCTACAATAACTATACCCATTACACTCAACTGCTCTCTATTCAGAGGACTCAATTTAAGTGACTTTAGGTTCTGGCGTGGAGACCACTATGTTTCGTACAGAGACTTAGTTCCACCAGTAATAGCTCCCTCCTTCAGCTTAGTTAGCTCAGGAATAGGCTTAAAGTATTCTCAACTACTTGAAGTGAGATGTGGTAAAGGAGCAGTAATTTTCTGTCAAATGCTCCTAGTATCAAAGTTTCGTGAAGAACCTAGAGCCCGCATCCTCTTAGCCCGTCTCCTAGACTACTACACTGACTATAGACCAGCCGTGAAGAAAGCAGGAGTACTGGAGAAGGCTACTAGTCTCCTAGATGTTTTGAAAACTATGGGAGCACGTGTCAAGCCTATAAGTCTAAATGATCTTAGTGAAGTAGAATTAGTGCTGACTACAGCTGATGCTATCTCAAGTGAGGCTGTTCAGAGCCTAAGGGAGTTCTGCATAAATGGGGGAATTCTTTACGTCTATGAAGTATCTGAAGAAAACTTAAATTTACTTAAGGAAATCGCTGGAGTAAACCTTACTATCGTTAGAGGGCATCCTCCTGTAGTATTTTCTAAAGAAGACTTTGCGAAGCTGCTGAACAATAATTTACTCTACTGGATTAAGAAAGAGCGCTTAAAGAGACATGGACCATATATGTTAGACGAGTCTATTGCAAGTAAAGTAATTTTAGAAGAAACAAAAGCTATTAATCTGACTGAAGTAGATTTAAATAGCTTTAAAGTAGTTAAAGGAGACAAGAGGCTAATTGGAGTTTCTGAGAAGAAAGTACTTTACATGTATGGGAATGGAGTAGTTTCAGCGAAAATAACTGTAGCTGAGCCAGGATACTATATTATTACAGTAGATGCTCACGGCACACCAGTACACGGAATATACCCTGTCATGGAGATATGGGTGAATAGAGAAAAGGCATCATCTATTGAAGTAAGTAAGCGCTCAAACTACAGCACAGTAGTCTACTTAGAGAAGGGAACACATGTACTCTCAATAGCATTCGTAAACGACGAGTGGATCCCGGGAAAGGAGGATAGAAATCTCTACATACATAAAGTAGTTTACGGCAAAATAAAGTCACTGAAAATAATACCTCTAGCATCTCCATGCGTTTTAGCTAAAATACCCTTAGGAAAGGGCTTCATTATAGTAGACCAAGTTCCTTGGCTAAACGTAACAAACGAGCTAGGGAACGTCAACTACTTTAAGGCAGTAAAGTACTCCTATCAGCTACTATCACTACTAGGAGTACAGTTCAACCCCCTCAACATTATAGTAGTAGAGCCAACAGACTTCAAACCCGGAAAAGGTCTCATAGACATATCAAGTGAAAGAGTCGGCTTATACAGCAACGGCTACGTATCGGCACTCATTGAGCTACCTAGTAGAGGAAACTACTCTATAGTAATTATAGCTAGAGGAAACTACGCTAAGGGAGAATGGCCGCTAGCTGAAATACGTCTCAACGAGACTCTCTTAGGCGAAATAAGAGTAAATAATAGTAGCTGGCGCAGATATTCTCTAAAGTTTTCAGCAGAAAGAGGAGTCTATGAGCTAAAAATATACTTTACTAACGACTACTATAACCCGCCTAAGGAAGACAGAAATCTCTACATTAAGTTAGTTGTAGTAGTGAAGGAGGAAGAAGGATGATATCATCCATCGAAGAATTTCTTATAGAGTAGCATTGCGAATGCTTCGGAGCTCTTAACCATCGCTATAGAGTATCCGTCTAGCTGAAGGAATCCCTCACCATATCTTATTGCAATAGACCCTGAGACAGCTGGGTCTCCTTCAGTATCGTCGTAAAATACGAATAGTCTCTCTGAGGGAGTACCAGTTATTTTCTCTGAAGTAGCTTCAGTATACACGTAGTAGAACGGATACCCCTTAGTGCTTACCCATATCCAGCCCCTATTCCTCATATTCCTCCCTATCTCAATAAAGTATTCTTTCCAGTTACTCCAAGTAGCTGGCATAGGGACTAGTTCTCCGTGAGCATTTACTATAACAGCTTTAGACGGAGAATTTCTTATAAGACGGTCGAGTTTATCCCAAGTATTTATTAGCTCGACAAAAGCGTATTTCTCGAAGTAAGCTCTTATAAGAGAGGGCTCAGCCCAGTGTCCCGGTATGCCAACACTACTTAAGTCTATTACATATACTCTGAGGACAGAAGACTCCTTTAATGTTTCAGAAGACACGGAGATCGCTCCAACAGAGCTACCAATTATTCTCAAAGTATATTTACCGCTTATTTTCTCATTAGATAAATTAAACCCAGCAACAAATACTCCGAGCTCATCAGGGTATATAACTCTAGACGAGAAAAATATGACTCAACTGTAGTCCCGTGACTAGAGTCTAAGTAAGCAGAAGAAATTTCAACAGGATATTTACCAACATTCCTAACATATAGCTTAAACAAAATACAGTTCTTATAGTTTACAGTAGAGTATCCCTCAATTTTAACAACCTGACTAAACCTCTCAGAGTCCTCTCGCCTAGTTCTAAGAACGTATCCTTGAGTAAACAAGTATACAGCAATAGAGGATACAACAACTATTACTAAAAGTATTAAAGCAGCTATTACGGGCAGGTCTCCACACCGCATTAACCTTCCTTTAAACACATTATTTAAGTAGATAAAAATTTATAGATATTTCCCTTAAACTAAGAAACATATCATTCCAGTATACTTAAGTATTTGAAATAGCACCTAAGTTTAAGTAAACTATCCAGTACATTTAAGCAATCTGTACTCAAGTACTCTAACATACACTATGTTTAACACCACAGCTTACTACATATTAACAGAATTCTTAGGCAAACCTTCCCTCTAACTCAGTAAGTATATTACATAGCTCTCCACACTACTATACCTACGAGATTGAACAAGCTGTTTATAAAAAAGAGGAAAATTTAGACGTATCTACCACACCTATAGCAGTACCATCTCTTGTACTGAGGAATCCATGTCAGCGGTTGTCCGCAAGTAGGGCACGTAGGAACAGCCTGCTGCTGAGGAGGAGGCGGTGGAGGTGGCTGAGTCGGGTAAGTGGGAGCAGGATAAGCGGGTGGAGCTCTCTTTCCTCTTAATGCGACAACAAGAACTACTATGAGTACTACTATTATTATAATGATTATTAGGAGTAAGAGTATAGGTATAGACATTCCGCCTATAGTGAGGTATCCTAAGACACCTAAGAATCCTCCAGCAGTAAGAGGGCTAATGTTAGTGTCTTTTAGAAGTAGAGTAACTTCTACTTGAGTACTATCCTGTGTGCGCTTACCATAAGCCTTAATCAGTAAGCCCGTGACTTTATCGTAGTAGTATTCAAATCCATAGTCGTCTACAGCTTTCCAGCAGCTCCACTGCCTACCCTTAGCATCAGTAACTACAGCTTCACCCACTACTTTAGCAGTCCTATATTTACCAACTTTAATAGTAGACCCCTGCTTAAGATTAGTACCCCACCAGCTCTCAACAGTTACTTCAGATACATCTAAGCCCTTCCCCGCACCCTTAAGTATAACAATTTTCTTCAACTTCCCAGTATTCTTATCTATGAATACCTTGTACTTATACTCAACAGACATCATAAACGCACTTATCTTAAGAGTAACTAAAATCACTATATCAGTTGTAGTAACATCTACAACCTCCCACTTAACATTACCATCGAAAGACAGGCTGAGAGCTCCACCCTTCATACTCACTTTAATAGTATATTCTGCAAAAGTACCTTTAGCGAGAAACGACGGTGGCTGTGCAGCTACATTAGAGAGCATTAGTAGTGCTAGCACTATAGAGCTTAAGGCTAATTTTCTATTTAATCTCATCGATAATTAATCTCTTAGGGAGTATATATATTCTTTTCTAACTAACCATATTTAACTGGTATGAAGTTTTAAAGGCCGCTATAACTATTACACTTATCTTTTAAGCACATAATTAGGAAACAGTACTAATAATTATTAGGCTTAGCTTATTTGACTATATTTTTCTTTAAGAAATGAAAATATTTCACAAAGCTTAGCCTCCTTATCAGATAATGATAGTCCACCACTCTCCCCAGGAATCTCTAGGTTCAAGGGCTTCCTATAATTTACTCTCCTAAAAGCTTTAAGTACTTTAATCCAGTCAATATTACCTCTACCTATCATCAAGTGCTGGTCTTCCCTCCCATTATTATCGTTTAAGTGAGAAGCTATAAGAAGCTTCCCTGACTCTAGTACTGCTTCCTCCACCTTCTCCTCGTAACCCCCTATATTTGCGTGTCCAGTATCTAAACATACTCCAAGTTCTTCTCTAGAAACAGCTTCAATAATTTCTATTAAATCAGAGATTTTAGACCCATAACGATTACCGTCGCCAATATTCTCTAAAGCTACCTTAACACCATATTTTTTACAGCATTTAGAGACCTGATTATAAAACTTAATATTAATTTCCTTACACTTCTTTAAACTAAGACTCCTTATACTAAAGGGATGACACACTAAAATAGGGATATTGAGTTTTGAAGCATATTCAATCCACTTCTCTGCCTCCTTAAGCCTATCATACATACTCTTAGAAGTAAAGTCAGCTAAATCAAAGGGACCGTGAGCATGAATAATTTCTATCCCAAATGACTCTACCCTCTGAATAAATTCAGGGAGTGAGAAAGGATTATCACTCACCGCTATAGCTCTACTACTTGAACTAGAGTCTAAATATACTTCACCACTCCTAGCTAACATTTCATTAAAGTGTTCAGCAGAGAGCTCAACATACCTAAACCCTACTCCACTAATTTTCTCTAAAGCCTCCTCTATACAAAGCTCAATAAACCAAGAAGACCATATACTCCACTCAAATCTCTTAGGCCTAATAAGCCCATATAGATATTCCCTAAAGCCCTCCATTACTCACAACCCCCCTACAACACTTTAACAAAATATTCCTCAATATTAAATTAAAATCAAGTAAATACTCTGATTTCCTAAAACCACCTCCCCCCACAAACATGAAAATACTTTGATAGTACACGTTTTCAAAGGCGACTAACATTTATATAATTCTTTCTACTCTATGAAAAATTCAACATAGATTATACTTAAGCAGTACACTAAATATTCCAGCATACAGCTAGGAGATTAGTAGAGTACTGAAATATACTTCATTTACTTAACATAGATTACAGCAACACCAACAGTAATATATTTAATCAAACTTCTTCAAGCAACTAAATACACTAAAGAACAAAATACATACTAGTAATGCTCTTCCTAGCATTCCTTACAACAGCTCACAGAAACTCTCCCAATAATATTTAAGTCAGTCCAAATAGTAGACCACAGAAGAAACAGAAAAGAATTCTACTTAAGAATTCATAAAATACTCACCCTACACAAACCTCTACCCAATAAGCTATTCCTCCTTCCAGAGAACCACACACAGAATACACACTCAACGTACATCAAGTAAACGAAAAATCCGCCTACATATTCTGTGTGCAAAAGACCACTACCTAGAAACGGTATACAGACACTACAGACAAGTCACAGTAACAATAAAACACGGAGAAACTATAGTAAAAAAGTACGAAACATTCACAAACACCAGAATAGAGCTAACACCATCCATACTCGACTACACTAAAATAGGAGCAAACTGGATAAAACAACCAGAAAAATAAATCAAACTAGTATTTGAGTACTGGCAAATAAACAACACAAAGATAGAAAACTCGAGAAAAACAATAACAGTAAACTCATCTCTACAAATAACAGCCATATACCACAAAGAGTACTTAATAACGATAACATACATAAACAAGCGAGAAGAAAGTGGATAAAAGAAAACACACAAATAACACTACCAAAACACGAGTACTCAACAGGACTAGTCAAATATATTTTAACACAGTACATAGACCAATACGGAAAACATACAAACTAGAACAAACAGTAATAGTAATGCAACCACTAATACTACAACCAAAATATACTCAAGACTACATATCACTAATAATAACAGCAATAATAATAGTAGTCGCAACCTCAGCAACGATAATAATCACAAAAAGGAAACGCAAATAAGCACTCAATATTAGTGCTATCAACAGATATAATTAAGTTCAATAAACTTAAACACTAATCCAAAGACGCCTAACTAGACAATATTAATAAAAATATCACACAAAATAATGATAACAAATACGGTCAGGTCAAATAAACACCAGCCCAAAACAATAAATATCTTTCAGAGGATAAAAATAAGGTGTTAAACAAAGACGCAAGTCAGTACTGGAAACAACTACAAGCGATAAAAACTCTCTCAGGAGAAGAAAGAAGAAAAATACTACAAAAAATAATAAAAGAAACTCAAGAACAACTGCAAAAACAGCCACAAAACCTGAAACTAATAAGAATACTAGCAACAGCAGAATATGAACTAGCACAAATATCTACACCAGAAGAGAAAAGAAAGCTTCTTGAAGAAAGCTTAAAGCATGCTAGACATGGGCTTGAAATTGCTGAACAGCTAAACGACCTGAGCTGGATTATTAAGCTTGAACATTGCGTCAGTGTTCCGCTTTGGGAGTTAGCTACAATGACTGGGAATGTTAGTGAGAGGCGTAAGCTTTTT
>Ga0190367_1000681_pt1 | contig 23010 bp, 29 predicted proteins | sample 4872181011_MG_FD_171838 | JGI IMG/M metagenome (GOLD analysis project Ga0190367, IMG submission 171838) | Hydrothermal vent microbial mat bacterial communities from Southern Trench, Guaymas Basin, Mexico - 4872-18-10-11_MG | ecosystem: Environmental > Aquatic > Marine > Hydrothermal vents >...
CTTTCCAGTTCCAGTTGGTAGAACAACTACAGCTCTTCCCTCTTTTAAAGCGTAATTCAATGCATCCCTTTGATACGGTCTGAGCTTCATCTTATCAATGGAATTATTTCGTTCGCAAGCTTTGAATAGAGTTGAACAGCATCTCCATACTTCGTTTCTGGAATTCCAGTGTATATGAAGTGAACTTTTGTATCCAAATCTCTATCGTAAATCTCCTTGACTAAGAACTTCGCGATTGCCTTTACAAGTGTTTCAACGTCTGGATAACCCATTCCCAACGGAACTCTTTTCTTCACGACAACTCCTCTCATCTTAACTCCAGTTATTTGAGAAAACCTCAATGATAGGTATTTCCCACGGTTAAGCTCCAGTGATTTCTTTAAAATCCTCAACCAAAAGTCTTCATCTGTTTCTTTTGATGCTAAGTGATACAATCCAGTTTTATAGACTTTCTTCTCTCTCATCCAGTCGTTTTCGAGTTGTAGGGAAATTATTACCCTATCCGAGTTCAGCGTTTCCATTATTGCCTTTATCTCATCAATCGAGCCGAGGTTGTATGCAGAATAGGTCGTTTCGAGTGAAACTATTATATCTTCTGTGTTTTTCAGTATCTCGTCTATCGTTTCACTTGCGATTTCAATGGTTTTATCTAAATCTTCGAGTTTACCACCCAAGTGTAAGTTGAAAAACTCTGCATTGGCAATTTCAGCTTTTTTTGCTGAAGATATTAAACCTCTCCTCGCCTTTTCGAGTTTTATCTTTGTTTCGGATACAGTGCTATAATAGGGGGCATGAGCTGTAATCGTTCTAAAAACCCTTGCTATCTCTCCGTATTCTCTAAAGTATTTATCTGTAGAGGTCTTCTTCGTGAAGTCGTATGGAATTATCTCTGTAAGAGACATCCCCAACAGTTCGGCTATGTGCAGTTTATTCTTCCCGTTGTAAGTTCCCCAATCGAACAAAGTCATAGATCACATAAGCTTTAATATTTTTTATAACCTTCGAGCGTCACGAATTCATAGCCTAAATCCTTAAGACTCCTAACGACTCTGTCGATATTACATCTCAAAAATCTGCTTAGATCTTCTCTTCTCACCTCAATTCTTGCCAAATATCCGTGATCTCTAACTCTTACAAATCCTATTCCCGTGAGACTCTTAACAACTTTTTCCGCTTTTTCAATTCTCTTAAGCCTTTCAATTGTTATCCTCTCATCGAACGGAATTCTTGTAGCTAAACATGAATTCTCGGGCTTGTCGTAAAAGGATAAGCCGAGATCTCTTGCTATAGCTCTCACCTCCTCCTTAGTAATTTTGGCGTAAACGAATGGACAGTAAATTCCCTCTTCAAGGATAGCTTTGTATCCGGGTCTTTCATATCGTAAATCGCTCGCATTTGTTCCATCGAGGATTACATCTATTCCAAAACTCTTAGCCAAAGATTTGATATTTTTAATCATTATCTTTTTGCAAACGTAACATCTGTTTCTCGAGTTTCTTACGAACTCTTCATTCGATAGTATTTCAACGTTTACAACGTAGTGTTTTACTCCTATCTCCTTTGCAATTCTTTTAGCATCTCTAAACTCTGATTCCGGCATTACTTCCGATTTAACAGTTACAGCAATGACTTCATCGATTAAATCTATACAAATAGCTGTCAGAGTTGCACTATCAACACCACCCGAGAACGATACCACTAATCCATTACGGCCCTTTTCCCTTATGAATTCTCTAAGATTCTCTAGTTTTGAATTTAGAGATCTCAAGTTCTCCATCTCGTTCCCTTTGGAGTATCTATTAGGTAAATTCCTCTCTCTTTGAATTCATATCTGATATTGTCTGCGATATCAAATCTCTTCTCCTTTCTCGCTTTTTCCCTCTCAACTATTTTTTCAACATCTCGCTTTGTTAACACTGGAACTCTTCTGTAATTTTCGAACAAGCCTAAAATCCAGCCCATAGTCTTAAACTCCTTAAAAGCTTTCTCTAAGGAGTTTAGATCCATTAGATATACGTTCTTGTTTAAATGAGATGCAAATTCATGCATAACTGCAATCGCTTTAGCTGTATTGAAGTCTTCTTCCATGGCTTTGATGAACCTATCGAGATAGCTGGTATATACAAAACCCTCTCTATCGATGCCAAATGTCTTGAGATAAGCTATTTCCATGTCGATTACTGTTAAAGTGTTCAGGAGGTAATTGTAAGCCTTATTAGCGGCTTTCAAATTCTCCTCGGAGTAGTTTAACGGACTTCTGTAATGGGATGAAAGCAGGAAATACCTCAAAACCTCTCCGTTATATCTACTCAAAACATCTCTGATTCGAACGATGTTTCCTAAGCTTTTACTCATCTTCTCACCGTTTACTGTGACGAAGTCGTTGTGAATCCAGTATTTAACGGGTTCAACTCCGAATAGGGCATAACTCTGTGCTCTTTCGTTTTCATGATGTGGAAATATCAAATCCCTTCCGCCACCGTGTATATCGAATGGAACTCCGAGGTATTTAGCGGATAAAACACTGCACTCTATATGCCATCCCGGCCTCCCTAAGCCCCAAGGAGACTCGAAATACGATTTTGCTTTAAAATCTTCTTCTTTAGCTGATTTCCACAGTGCAAAATCTTTCACATCTTTTTTCCTCTCATCTGGCTCAATTCTATGTCTGTCGAGTTCCTCTAAGCTGTAACCGGACAGTTTTCCATAGCTCTCAAACGCAGGCACATGGAAATAGATGTCATAGCCGTAATCTCCTTTAACCTCATATGCAAATCCCTTCTCGATTAACTCCTGAACGGCTTTGATTATGTCGTCTATGTGATCGGTAACCTTTGGTGCAAAAGTCGTCTTTACGTTTAAGGCACTTATATCCCTTATGTATTCAGCTATGAAGTACTCTGATACCTCTTTTGCAGTCTTCTTTGTTTCTATAGATTTCTTTATTATTTTGTCGTCTATATCCGTGAAGTTCTGAACGAAAATCACTCTATGTCCTTTAAACTCAAGAAATCTTCTGACAGTGTCGAAGAACACTGCATTCCTCGCATGTCCTATGTGAGAGTAGTCATAAGCTGTAATACCGCATACGTACATCTTAACAACATCACCAAGCTTCAGCTCGACGTAACCCTTTGACATCGTATCGTATACTCTCATCAAAATGTGGTATCGTTTTAAAAGAGATTAGTTTTACTGGGAATGTATGAAGTTAGTACTCAAACCTCCTCTGAACAAATTTGCCCAATACTTCATCTAAGCTTAACCCCGTATTGTATAACTCATTATCGATCTTATAGCCAGTCTTGGTCTCCTTAAGTGAATCGAGTTTAAAAAATTTCCAATCCGCTCGTGGGAGTTTTAAAGCTATATACGCTTCAGCCCCAAATCTGTTTGCAAACACCTCTAAATCCTTAACTTCAGTTTCGTTGATATACAATGGCAGAGATTTTCTCATTTTAACTTCTATTGCTAAATACTTCTTTCCATTCCCAGCGACTATATCTGGGGAGAACTTGATGAGTCCACTTCCAGCAACTCTTATCGCGGCAAATCCTCTCTTCCAAAGCTCTTCTATAAGCCTTCTCTCGTATGTTATACCTTTTCTCATTAATGAAACCTCTAACGGTTTAGTATATTAAATCCAATGATTATATCTCCTGCGAGTTATGCTTGACAGTTATGATTTATGTTATTAAATTTATAGAAAATTTCTTTGATGTGTTAGGGGGAAAGAAGTAATTTATATAATTATATATATTTATAATAATAAAAATAAAAAGATAAAATTTTCATAGTATATAAAAATTATTCATTAGCTATATAATTTGACTATAAATGTATGACATTAATATCTATATAGTAATAAATATTATTATTTATATAAATATATTTATAAAATTAGTTGTGACCTTATATTTATTTTATAAAATGTAGATATAGAGATATGATGTATCTCGGCTTAGTGGGATATCCAATTAAACATTCAGTCTCACCAAATATGCACAACGCAGCCTTAAAGCACTTAGGAGTGAATGGTATCTATTTGGCATTTGAAGTCAAGCCAGATGATTTAGAAAGAGCTGTTTTCGGTGCAAGAGCCTTGGGATTTAAGGGTTTAAACGTTACAATCCCCTATAAAGAAGAAGTCTTAAAATTCGTTAAAGCCGATAGTTTTGCGTCGAAAATAGGTGCTGTGAATACAATAGACTTGGAAAACATGGTTGGATACAACACGGATGCATATGGCGCGATTAAAGCGTTAGAAGGGAGTGGAGTAGACGTTGAGGATAAAGTCGTTTTAATCGTAGGTGCTGGAGGTGCTGGCAGGGCTATAGCGTTTGCATTAGTTGAAAGGGGGGCAACAGTCGTTGTGACGAACAGAACACCATCAAGGGGATTAGAACTTGCAGAAAGGGTTAGAAGGTATGGGGAGTGTTTATTTTATCCATATGATAGAATTGAAGATCTAAAGGGTAAAATAGACATCCTCGTAAACGCAACTCCACTCGGTATGAAAGGGTTTGAACAGAAACTCCCAGTTCCGACATCAATGCTAAAAGAGGGTGTTATCGTTTTTGATATAGTTTACAATCCAATAGAAACGCCACTGATAAGAGAGGCTAAGAAAAGGGGTTGTAAGGTTGTATATGGCTTAGACATGCTGGTATATCAGGGAGCGAAGGCTTTTAAGATCTGGACGGGGCTAGATGCTCCCGTAGAAATTATGAGAGAGGCGGCGTTGAGGGCTTTGATATGAAGAAGATAGTAGCAATTTCAGATACGCATTTAACCGATTGGAGAATTCCGAAGAGACTTGAAGATTTAATGGATAACGCCGATTTAGTCGTTCACGCTGGAGACTTCGAAACGTATAACGTATACAAGGATTTCACTAAATACGATTTAGTAGCTGTAAGAGGTGATAGCGATGACGAAAAGATAAGTGCAGAGCTTCCAGATATTGAGGTGTTTAGAGTAGAAGGTGTTAAATTTGGATTAGTTCACAAAGGAAACTACTTAAACGAGTTCCACGATTTAGGTTACAAAGCTATGGAATTGGGCGTTGACGTTTTGATATTTGGGCATGTACACCGCTTTGTACTCGAGAAGTTTAAGAACGTATTAGTTTTATGCCCTGGAAGCCCTACTAAGCCTAGGCTATCAATTGCCACATGTGCCGAGATAGTTGTGAGTGGAAATAGGGTGATGGTAAACTGTAGAGTTGTGCAGGATTTGTACTGTGGGATGGTGTAGGTTTATGAGGGTTTTCATACCGAAAAACTGGGAGCATTTGAGATCTGAATTGTCTGAATACGGATCAATTGTCGAGATTAGAAGATATGGCGAAGAAATCGTATGTAATTCCCTTCAAAAAGACTTTAAGCTTGTAACATCGATTGAATTGAAGAGAGTAGTAGAGATGATTTCGCACGTATTCGACTTTGCAGCCTTTTTGGATTTCAATCCAGAATACCTAAGGGATGTATTTGGCTTTGAAATTCCAGAGGTTAAGGATCTCGATGAGGTGTTAAAAGCTCCAAAGTACAAATCTGTTTTATCAATTTTAAAGGATGTAAAAGATGCTAAAATAGATGAATGCGGAGCTATCGGAATTTTTGTTGGATTTGTTAAGGGGATTTCAAATGGTAAAAGAGTTAAATGGCTCGAATACGAAGTATACGAAGAAGTCTTCTATGAAAAGCTGAGAGAATTGGAGGAGAGGCTTAAGAGCTATGAAAACATCGAAAATGCGAAAGTATATCATCGAGTTGGAAGGGTTATGCCGAAAGAAGATATAGTTTACATTGCAGTTGTTGGTAAGAGCAGGAAAGACATCTGGAAACCACTTATAGATGGAATTGAGCTCGTCAAATCGATCTTACCGATATGGAAAAAGGAGGTTTACTTCAACGGTGAGATATGGGTTCATGACAAAAATAAAATCTAACAAATAAAAAAGATTTAAGTACTGATCTGTGAAATCGATCTGTGAACGGTAAGATCGTTGTCGCGAGCTTAGTGGTAATAGTAATAGTTGCAATAGCAATTTCAGTATTTGCACATGAAGAGAGGGAATACGCATACATCGAGAGGGTAGATCTAAAACTCAGCAAATTAAACGACAGTTGTGCAGATATAACGTTCTTTGTAAAGATTAAGAGGTCTAGGGTTTTAAGTGCAAATCTCTCTATTTCCGTTTACGATTACGCCACAGATATCTTGCTTAAAAGGAGAACTATTAGTATTCCAAAAGACGCAAACGAGTTAAACATCACTATATCTTTTGAAAAGGATAAGAATTACAGAGTGATGTTTGAGATTATCAAAGGAGATAAGACTATTTCTTCAACAGGACTGATACTTAAGAACTTAAGAACACTAATTCCGAAGGAGAAGGAGTTAAAGTTATTGCTAAGGGATGTGGATTTTGAAGTAAAATCTGTAAAGGGTGATAGAGTTACCGTTAAAGCGAGGTTTTACATAGATGCTCTAAAGAGCTACACTGTTAAGTTTCACATAAAGGCTATTCAGTTTGAATCGAATGTGCTGACATCTGACAAGTGGTTAACACTAAACTTAACAAGCGGGAAAACAACTGTTGTTGAGAGCGATTTAGAAGTTGTAAAGGATTACAACTACTTAATAAAGCTCGAAGCGTGGAAGAACGATTACTTGATAAAATCTTGGAGTAGATGTTTAAACCTTGCACCTACAAAGAGAATTCCAAAGAATGTAAGCGAGGAAGAGGTAAAGTTTGAAGTCGAGAAGTTCGTAAAACCTAAAGAAATGGCGGCTATACCGATGCCAACACCTGTAGAGAGGCATTATCCCATGACGAGTTATGGTAAGTCAATGGTTGCTACACCTGGATTTGAAATTGTTATTGGATTAATAGCTATAGGAGGTGCTCTCGCTTGGAGATCAGGTTTGAAGAAGCTATAAGAAAAGTTATCACAGTAATCGCGTTGATCTTGGTAATAGTATCGATCTGTGGATTGTACTTTGCTTTAAATGAGTTTATATCGATCTGGATTGGATACAAATTAGCTCCAGTATACAGAGCTTTGTTAAACCTAGGAACTCTGATAGTTGCAGTATACGTCTTGAATAGATCCCTAAGAAGGTGATATAACTTCATATAATATATTTTATTAATAACATTGAATAATAATTTAAAAAACTAAAAATCAAAATGCACCGAGTAAAAATCCAATCAAGCCAAAAAGCATGGCAGTTAGCGTAGTTTTCCTATAGCTTCTGATATACCCCTTTTCATATCTCTTCACAAGTTTAAATACAGTGTATACGAACATACAGTCTGCAATTGCTATTGGGATTAAGTATTTAAGATCTCTGTAAGTCTCAATGAACAAGAGCGGAAAAAAGCTCAATAGAACTGCTAAGAGGAATAGCAAAGCGGATAGAATAGATGCGAATCTTAAACCCATAACCCTTGCAACACTTCTAACGTTTCTTATTGAATCCCCTTCGACATCTTCAATCCCCTTCATAACCTCCCTTCCAAATCCCGAGAGAAAAGCTATGAGAGATAATAGTAGCACTCCAAAATTTATGCTATCAACAGCTATTATACTACCAAACACAAATGGAACAGCCATTGAAAGTGCTATGTAAACATTTCCAATCACTCCATACTCCTTCAATTTGAAATTGTATGCATAACCAAGCATAACGATAAGAGTTGCCAATAAAAAAGCGTTAAGTGATATCAGAAATGCAGATACAAGTCCAAAGGGTAAGAGCAGAACTGCTATTATCAACGCAGATTCCCTCTTTAACTCACCTCTTACAAGTGGTCTGTCAAGCCTTTTATTTGCTATATCCACCTCGTAATCTAAGTAATCGTTTAAAGCGAAAGCAGAAGCCTGTAAAAAAACAGCAGTTAAAAATCCGAATAAGATCTTTGTAAAATCATCGTAACTTGGATTTGCTATGTATATTCCAGCTAAAACTCCTAACCCGTACATAAATCCATGTTCAAGCCTTAACAACTGCCAAATCGCTTTCATGGGATTGTCTCAAGGTATGCTTCAATACTTCTGTAAACAACATTTCCGACTACAATTGTATCAGCATATTTCAGCATGACTTCGGCTTTTTCTCTGCTGTCTATACCACCCCCATAAAACAACCTCGCAGACCTTATCGATCTCCTTATCTCTTCGACAACACTTGGATCTCCAAATTTTCCACTGTATTCAACGTATATTATCGGTAACTTCAAAATCCTCTCTCCAACTATCGCATAACATGCAGCTGTCCTAGCATCTATATCGCTAATCGCGTTTGTGACTCTACCAACAGCAGAATCTGGATTTAAAACTATGTAACCCTCAAAAATCACTGAATCCAAAACTTTGAGGAAATCCTCACTTCCGTAATTCATGTAAACCCAACTCCTATGCTTACCAACAATCCATTCGGAATCCCTTGAGTTTAACACAATCGGAACGAATAGATAATCGGCATCGTAGACGACATTAGCTGGATCAGACGGTTCTACAACCGTAGGCAAGTCGTAGCGTTTAACCCTTTCGAGTAAATCCTTTGTCTTCTCGTATGTAACGTTTTGAGTTCCAGAAATCATAACTGCATCAGTTCCACTGTCTGCAACAGCTCTTAGTATTTCGTCAGTGTTCTTCTTATCTGGGTCTAATTTTGTTACGTGTCTCCATTTCTTCCAATCCATTGCTCAAAAATCGTTTCTGAAATATAAATCTTTAGAGCTTTGATAAAACCTCCTCGATTTCGTCGATACTCGGGAAATTCCTAGCACCAATTCTCTCTACGTTGTAAGCTCCACAGAAATTTCCGATTTTTAGGCAGACGTCTAATGGAAATTCGTTCATGAAGCAGTATATGAAGCCTGCTGCAAACGCGTCGCCAGCACCAGTTGTATCAATTGGCTTAGCTTTAAAGGCTTCGGCTTTAAAGCTCTTACTCTTCGTGTAACATCTACTTCCCTTTGCACCTTGGGTTATAACCAAGTAATCTACGAATTTAAGAACATCTTTAACACTAACTCCTAAGTATTTGAATTCGAATTCAGAGAGAATCAATAAGTCGACGTATTCGAGTATCTCTGATAACTTTTTAAAGCCAAGTGACACGTATGGAAAACCTGGATTTAATATAACGAAGCTGTCAGCATTCTTAGCAATGTTCAACTGGATTTCAAAGCTTTCATCGCTTGGGAACGGATCCAAGTAGAGGTATTCTCCCGGCTTTACATCGACATACGGCCTTCCAGCAGCATTCGGATGGACAAAGAAGGTTCTTTCACCCGTTTTATCGACGAATATGTCCACTCTTCCAGTGAGATCGTGGGTATAATTCGCTATGACCTTAGCTGAGGTATTTCTTATGAAGAATTCGGCATCTTCATCTCTACCAAGGGTTGTATATATCATTGATTTAACGTTTAACTTAGCTATGTTATGAGCAACATTACATCCAGCACCACCCGGCATCTTATGAGTTGATCTAACAACCGCATGCCCTCCTTTAATTGGGAACTCGTCTATTACATGTATGTAATCTACGAGAGCTGGTGCAAACGCTGTAAACATGTGAAGAAGTTTTTACTTCTTGCTAATCAAGTTAACCATTTAATATTATTTATAGAGCTAATATAGAAACTATTCAATTATGAATTATATATTATTTTATTATTATTTATATTTATGAATGAAATCTTAATTTAATTTTATTAAGTTAAAAAATTATATTATTATAAATATGTAAAATATTAAGATTCTTAATTAGATTTTCAAATTTAATGAAGTATGATACTGCACCCTTACTAGAAAATAGATTTTCAACACTTAGCAAAAATGTAGAAGTACGTAAAGGTTAAAGTACCTGCGAGGAGTAGTAAATCGTTTACAAATCTGTTATTACTTTTAACGATTTTAAAAGCTATTCTTCTCCTCACAAATGGGTAGAGTGGAGCAAATTTTTGGTGTGTTATTAAATCTCCAATCAGATGTAATACAATTCCTACAAAAGCTGAAAAACTCAAAAAGATTTCTAAGTCGAATATATAAAGGATATAGCATAGAACAACGGTTAAAAATGCTGCAAACGTTATGTTGTGAGTTATTCCCCTATGCCTAATCCCAAGCCTTACGTCTAAGTCTGGTATAATTGAGAAGAAAACAGATAGAGCTACGAATTCAAGTCCTAGAGTGTTTATGAAGGGCGATAGTATAAGCAAAGATAAACCTATATGCCCCCTACGATACATATTCAAATCTCAACAAAGCAGCAATTCCGCCCAAACTCATAAGCCTCTTTCCCGGCTCGAAATCAGTGCTCATTATAACGACTTTTCCACTCATATCCTCTACTTCCCTCATGAACATATCTAAATCCCACTTCTCCCTCTCCTTCAACAAAAACTCGTCTGCAATTAGTAAAACCTCTATAGCCCCGAATTCATGAGCTTTTTTTACATCTTCCAACCCATATGCAACCCTTTCACCCTTTGCAATCCTTTCAAGCAGTAGATCTATGTATTCAGCTTCTTCAGCAATTCTAAGCTCTCCAACGATTTTATCGATAACTCTTCTCTTTAAAACCTCTAAAAATCCCCTCTGCCCTATGGAGGATGTATCTGTAACGATAGATCTCTTGGCAATCTCTGGATTTTTCCCCTTCATAAACTCATAGAAATCTTTCTTAGTAAATCCAGGCCCCGCTATGATCAAATACCTAAACTCCGTGTTTTTGAGTTTAGATAGGACTTCACCAAAGAACTCCCTTCTAAAGTCTCCCATTCCCTTTCCGTATCCAGTTCTAACCTCAAACAACTCCTCAACACCCCATTGCCTAACAACTCCTGCAATAGCTTCGCCCTCTTCAATCGTTAAGATAACTATTTCAGGCCTTCTTGAAGTTTCCTCAGCTTCTTTAAGCCTCTTAATCTGCTCATCCCTCCACAGATCTTTAACTATGCTCAGCTCCTTTCCGGGAGTTATACTTATCGTGTGATAACTCGATTCGTCTAAACCGGCGATGATTCTACCAGAAATCCTTAACCTTTTCGAAAACTTGTGGAATTCAACCCTCTCAACCTCCAAACCCAACCTTACGGTAATCCTCTCCTTATCGCTCCTCAACTTATCGTCACTCGAAACAGTTCTCTTAGTCAGGGAGTAAACTCTATCTCCCCTTTCAATTACAAATCTCAAATGCCATAGGTCATCAATTGTTTCAGGGATGAGCTTTATCTCTCCACCTCTCCCCCTTAAGTTTTCTTCGATTATCCTCATAATCCAACGGAAACTCTCACACACTTAAATTTATCTCAAATCGAATACTTTTTACGATTGAATATTAGGATTTTTTATGCTACCAGATATTCAACTATTGAAGCCAGACGTTCCCATAAGTCTGAGTAGAGTCGGTGCAAGGGGTATAAAAAAGCTCGTTCAGGTTTTGAGGGAGGGAAAGAGACCTATAATACTCATTTCAAACTTCGACGTTTTTGTAGATTTACCACCTCACTTAAAGGGTGTAAACCTCAGTAGAAATTTTGAAGTTGTAGATGAAGTAATTGAGGCACTCACAGCTAAACCGATAAAGAACGTTGAAATGCTAGTCGTTGAAATAGCAAAAAACCTACTTGAGAGGCACGAATACGCGAGTAAAGCGGAAGTTCTCATGACCTCTGAGCTAATAATGAGGAAGAGAACACCGATTACAAAGCAGAGAACTCAAGAGGTGGTTAAGATATTTAGCGAAGCGAAGATTTCGAGAAGTGGAGATCAAATAGTTTTCGTTGGAGTAGAAGTCACTGGAATCACCGCATGTCCATGTGCCCAAGAACTCGTCAAGGCTAAGGCGTTAGATGAACTGCTAAAAGCCGGATTTAGCGAGGAGCAGATTAAGAAGATATTTGAAGTAGTTCCAGTCGCAACTCATAACCAAAGGGGAAAAGCGACGATAAAAATTCAGGTGGATGACAGGTTTTCTGCACCGATAGATAAGCTCATAGAAATAGCTAAGAGCTCTATGAGTTATGAGACCTTTGAAATACTGAAGAGAGGGGACGAACTCGAAGTCGTTAAGAGAGCACATAGAAATCCGAGATTCGTTGAGGACAGTGTTAGAATTATGGCTGTAAAGATACTCGAAACATTCCCAGAGATTCCAGATGACATACTCGTCTTTCTAAGACAGGAAAACGAGGAGAGTATACATCAGCATAACGTCATAGCGGAGAGGTTTGCTACAATAGGTGAGCTAAGAAATGAAATCGGTATTAATCATTAGTCTATTGCTACTGCTAAAGATCTGTCCAAATCCATACGGCTTAGACGATTCAGAATTCGTAGAGTTTTACTGTAATTCGAGTTGTGTTTTGAGTGACGGTGAATCGACCTTATTTGCTGATAAAGGTTTGCACATTGCAACTAAGAACAAGACGGAGTTTTATAGGCATTTTAACCTCATAGCAGATTTGGAGTTTCCAAGAGGTTTTGCTCTATCAAATAGAGGAGAAGAAATCTGTTTAATCGAAAATGGAAGTAGGGATTGCTTTTACTACGGTAAAGACATAGAATTTTTAGATGAAGGAGTGATCTACTTCAGAACTGAAAGGAGTTGGGATTTTAGATATGAAGACTGGAGCGATTTCAAGCCTGTAAGCGATTTCGTAAATGGAAGGATTTTGATTTCGCCTTGTAATTACAACGTGAGTGGAGTTGTTGCGAGTTACACGTTTTCGAGAATTATCGATGGTGTTGAAGAGTTATACGTCGATTCCTCTCCTGTATCCATCCCATGCCAAGAGTTGATGTATAAGAATGTTCACTTCTTGAAATCTAAATCTTATAGATGCTTTCATTACAAATTTGCAGTAAACGGTAGTAAAGTCGTTGTAACGACTGAAAACTGGAGGTTCACAAAAAAGGGTTATATAGTTGAGTTTAAGAGTAAAAGCATTTCTAAGGCTTTGATGAATTTATTAAAAAACGATTTGAGATATGAAACAATGATCAAACCTAGCAAATGCGAGTTCTGGAAAGAGGTAAGAGTTACAGAAAAGGGAAAAGAAATAGAATTCAAAGCGAATATTACACTCTACATCCTTCCAGATTACAATCCGATTTTCGATTTCATATCTTCAGCTGAGAGGAGGTTGTACATAGAAGCACCATATATAAGTTTTAAATGGTACAAAAACGAATCAGAACTCTTCAAAGCAATTGAGATAGCTAAGAATAGTGGTGCAGAGGTTTTAGTAGTGTTAGATTCGAGATACAAAAAGAAGTCAGATTTAAATCACCTAAATGACTTGGGTGTCAAAACACTGTTTGTTAGGGGTATTCATGGAAAAGTTGTAGTTGCAGATAACAGAGTTCTCATCACCTCCGCAAACCTTAACTTATACGGCTTGAAGTTGAACAGAGAGATAGCTTTAATAATAGAGAGTGAAAAAGTAGCGGATTTTATAGTGGGTAATATAAAGAAGGAGTTTAATCCTATATTTGCAATCCCAAGCATTGCCGTATTTGCGATATCTCTACTGCTTCTGCTTAGATTTAGACGATAAGTTTTATTAAAGCTTGATAGAGGTGTTAAGTAATGGGGCTGATATTGGCTATAAAGAAGAAGTTTAAATTCATTTTCAAGCTCTTCTTCAAAAAGGACAGAGTTAAAATTGGGATTTATGGCCCTCCAAATGCCGGAAAGACAACGCTTGCGAACAGAATTTTACTCGACTGGGTTGGAGATATTATTGGATCTCCAAGCGATATACCACATGAGACGAGGAGGGCAAGGCTTAGAGAGGGAGTAAAAATAGAAGTCGATGGAAAAACCCTAACACTTGATATCGTTGACACTCCAGGATTGGCTACTAAGATAGACTTTCACGACTTCATGAAGTATGGCTTAAGTGAAGAAGAGGCTAAAAGGAGAGCTAAAGAGGCTACAGAAGGAGTTATTGAGGCGATAAAGTGGTTAGATGATTTAGATGGTGTTCTAATGGTGATGGATTCAACAGAAGATCCGTTCACACAAGTAAACATAACAATCATAGGAAACATAGAGGCGAGAAAACTACCACTCATAATCGTTGCAAACAAGATAGACTTACCAAATGCATCTCCTGCAAGGATAAAATCTGCATTTCCACAACATCAAGTTGTTCCGGTTTCGGCTTTGAAGGGTATAAATATAGACAGCTTGTACAAAGCCATGGCTGAGATGTTCGGGTGATTGCTATGACAGTTCAGCTCAACTTGATTTCGAAGGATTTACTGGAAAAGATGTCTTCAATGGAAAAACTGAGGATGATCTTAGATAACGTAAAGGAGGGAAAGATCGTAGTACTGGAAAAGGGGTTAACTCCTGAAGAGGAGGCTAAGCTAATAGAATTGACAATGCTTGAAATAGATCACGAGAACTTCATAGGGATAGAAGTTGAGACGTATCCACAGAAGAGTAAATCAATTCTCTCTAAGATACTCGGAAAAAGGGAAAGTAGATTAACGGTTATAGGCCCCGCTAATAGACTTAAAACCCTTGAGAAGAGAGAAGACATAATTAAGGCTTTGATAGAGTGATACCATGCCACATAAATGCACGAAATGTGGCAAGATTTATCCCGATGGTGATATGAGGTTACTCAACGGATGTGAGTGTGGAAACAACAGGTTCATATACATACCAAAGGAGAAGAGGGAGAAAAAAGAGGTTGTAGATGAGATCAGAGAGGAGTACTCTAAAATGGGTATCGAAAGCATAAGGATAATTGCCCCCGGGCAGTACGAGATTAACATAGAGAAGCTCCTTTCTGGAGAAGGGATAGTCATAGCGCTACAGGAGAACGGGAGATACGTAATACATCTACCTTCACTTTTAAAGAGAAAGAGGAGCTAGCATAATGATATTTAATTTAAATAATAATCCATTTATAACGCTTAAATTAATTCTTTAAGAGATGAGAGCTTTCCTTATAATCGGAAACAAGGCTGTAACAAAACCCTTCAAACTTAACGATTTGCCAGGAGCTGGTAGGATAGATATACTGTGTAGGTGTGTTGCACAAGCCCTTTTTGTATCCCATGGGATAAGGAGAGATGTAGAGGTTTACCTACTGCTCTTAGGTCCTCCAGAACCACCAAAAGCCGTGAAAATAACTGGCTACGAAGTGAGGAGGATGTCCCCAGATGAGAGAAACATCGCAGGTCATCTCAGAAAGGCTTTAAGTTTTAAGGCTGATGAGAATTGGAGAGAAGTCGGCTCAGGAGTTTACATATCAAAGAAGGGGTTAGTAGATTTGCTCGAAGAGTTGTCGAAGAGATATGAGATCTACTACTTGAGAGAGGATGGAAGAGATATAAGGTCACTTGCAAAATCTATGAGGAATCCGTTGTTCATTTTAGGTGATCACATAGGGGTTAAAGGTGAGGATGAAGAAGTAGTGATGAGATATGCAAGGGAGTTGGTATGTGTTTCACCACTATCACTTCAAGCAGATCAGTGCATAGTCATCGTTCACTATGAACTTGATAGGATTTAAATTCTTCATACCTCTTTCTTGCATCTTTAGCCTCATCTTCCAGTCCAAGTTTTTCATAAGCCTCTGCGACGTGTTTCCACCATGCTGGATCCTTTTCAGCCTCCTTCTTACAGTAGTCTAAGTACTTCATCATAGCCTCTCTAAATCCTTCGAGATCTCCAAGTTTTTCGTATATCTTTGCTACATCTTCCCAGAACACTCCTTCTTCCTTAGCTTCTTTGATGTAGTAATCTAAAGCGTTCTTCCAAGCCTCAATCGCCTTCTCTCTATTTCCAATCTCTTCATACAGCTTAGCAACATCTTCCCAATACCAAGGCTCATCTCTTGCATAATTTGAAAGGCATTCAGCCGCTTTATTCTTTAATCCAGCCTTCTTGTAGAATTCATAAGCTTCTTTCCAGTAATAAGATTCGTTTTTCTCTTTTGCAAGTCTTTCGTAAATCTCAGCAGCTTTGGCGTACTTCTCGGCTTTTTCATAACACCAAGCCGCGGATTCTGGCATATTCGCTTTGAGATAGCATTCAGCCGCTTTTATATAGTCCTCCTTTTTCTCGTACTTCCTCGCAGCCGCTTTGAAATTTCCAGATTTCTCTAAGGATTTTGCACTTCTAAGTCTCTCTATTAAGCTTAAATCTGGCTCAGAAATCCACCAAAGCCCTATTACAGCCGCTAGGATGTATGCAATTGTTATGTAGGCGATGTGCATCGGCTCATTCCAAGTGTAGCATTGATATGTCGCATAGCCTGATGAAACTAAGCCTATTAATGCAAATAACGAGTACTTCGATTTTGCGTATACGAGTATCCCAAAGAGAACTGCAAAAGCTATTGCGAGTAATCCGTAGAGTATTCCGAGTATTAGCCTTATCAGAAACATTAAGCCGGAGTAATACGCTATAGCTCCAAGAACAGCTATTACAGCTATTACACCAGCTATAAACGCTATAGTAAACCTATCCATGCAAAAGAGATAGTGAAGGAGTAAAAAGTTTTTTCGATTACGAACTTAGGGATTTGTAATTCTCTTAAGTATTGGAAAATAGTATTAAAATAAATATACATTAAATCTATTTTGAACTTCAAAAACAAAGCAAGATGTCATAAAGTTTGTGCAATATGGGTAAGAATAAATAAAAAGTAGAGTGTCACCTTGCAGCTTTTTTAGTCTTGAGTTTCTTCAACCTTATTATGTTCTCTCTATCCATCTCCTCGAGCTTAAACGTTATGAACTTTGCCATCTCTTCCATTCCAGGAATGACTCTATACTCTAAAGCGTTAACTCTTCTCTTCGTTCTCTCTATCTCATCTATCAATCTCCTTAGTGTTGTCTCGATCTCAGCTACCTCTAATATCGAATCAACTAATTCCTCGTAAGCCGCTACAGCTTCATCTATTCTAACAGTTGTGCTTAAAACTCCATACCTATCTATAATGCACTTCCTAATGGGTTCTCTCTTTATAACTGGAACTACGACCCCCATTATGTTCTTCTTTTTCATAACAAAAGTCGGCTGGGCCCTACAACAAGCCAAAGCTATTGATCTAACTGCTACTTCACCATCAACGGCCATAGCTAAAGCTAGTTTTTGTCTAGCCTTCTCGTACTTTTCTATCATCTTTGTTATAGTCTCCTTAGCCTCTTCAAGTAACTGCCTGAATTCCATTATCAACCCATCTCTTTTCATCTTTAGCAGTGAGTGCCCTCTCTTAGCCATCTTTATCTTCCTTCTCAACTTTATAAGCTCTTGTCTTGTTGGATTAACCTTCATCGAACCGTTTGGCATAAAACCACCTCAGAGAAAAAGAAAAAAAGAAAATAAGAAATTATTACCTCTTTGTAAGCTCAGCCTCAGCTTCTTCTCTCTTCTCTTTGTCTTCAGCTGCTTTAACCTCAGGTGGCTTCTTCCTGTACTTCGGATGATACTTCTCTATGAAGTGTCTCTCTACCTTTGTTAGTTCCTCCTCTGGCAATATCGCCAAGATTTCCCATCCCAAATCAAGTGTGTATTCGATATCTCTATCCTCGTACTTTCCTTGATTAAGCCATTTCCTCTCGAATTCGTCAGCGAATTTTAGATATCTCCTGTCCTTCTCACTCAAAGCCTCTTCTCCGACTATAGCTACTAAACCTCTTAAGTCGACTCCAGTTGCGTAAGCGGCGTACATCTGGTCATTCCACTGCTTGTGATCATCTCTTGTCATTCCCGGCCCAATTCCCTCCTTCATTAATCTACTGAGTGATGGCAGAACATCGATTGGTGGATATATACCTTTAGCATGCAACTCTCTGCTAAGCACGAGCTGCCCCTCAGTGATATAACCTGTCAGATCTGGAATCGGATGTGTTATATCATCAGCTGGCATCGTGAGGATTGGGAACTGAGTAATCGATCCCTTTCTTCCCCTAATTCTACCGGCCCTCTCATAGATCGTTGCTAAGTCTGTGTACATGTATCCTGGATATCCTCTCCTTCCGGGAACCTCTTCTCTTGCTGCAGAAATCTCTCTTAGAGCTTCACAGTAATTCGTCATATCCGTTAGAATTGCCAACACATGGTAGTCGTATTCATAAGCTAGGAACTCTGCCGCAGTTAAAGCCATTCTAGGAGTAATCAGCCTCTCGATAGCCGGATCGTTAGCGAGGTTCAAGAATACTACTGCCCTCTCCAAAGCTCCAGTCCTCTCGAAGTCCTTGATGAAGTAATAAGCCTCTTCATAAGTAATACCCATTGCCGCAAACACTACAGCAAACTCCTCCTCAGTTCCTCTAACCTTAGCCTGCCTTGCAACTTGCAAGGCGATATCGTTGTGTGGCAATCCAGAACAGCTGAATATAGGCAACTTCTGACCTCTTACAAGTGTGTTCATCCCGTCTATTGCAGAGATTCCAGTTTGAATAAACTCCCTTGGATACTTCCTCGCATACGGATTTATAGCCGCTCCAACAATTGGTCTCCTCTCTTCGGGCACAATCTCTGGCCCACCGTCGATTGGCTTACCTGAACCGCTCAAGATTCTTCCAAGCATGTCCTTTGAGCAGTTTAGCTTTACAATGTCTCCAGTAAACCTCACAGCAGATCTCGTATCGATACCTCTCGTTCCCTCAAAAGACTGAACAACTACGAAGTCTTTACAGGAATCCAATACCTGCCCCCTTCTAACTGTTCCATCTGGAAGAGTGATCTCTACAAGCTCTCCATAGCCAACTGGCTCAGTCTTCTCAAGAAATATTAATGGGCCCTGAACTTGGGTAATAGTCCTATACTCCTTAACAGCCGCCTCAACCATTTACGTCACCCCCAAAGCCTCTTTAATCTTCTGAATAGCTTTTTCAAACTCCTCTTTATAATTCTCAACAAGTTTAGCCTTAGCGAAGTCTTCTCTACCCGGAACGTTCTCGATCTCTTCAACAGTCCTTCCAGCCTCTAACGCCTTGTAGAATATGTCGTTAAGCTCCTTAATCTTTTGCATCATGAAGTAAGTCTTCTCAGGTGAGCAATAAGTATCTACTTCGTGATAAGCGTACTGACATAAGAACACATCTCTTATATACCTCGCAACTTCAAGCAAAACTCTCTGAGTATCTGGCAAAGCATCCTTTCCTACGAGCATTACGATCTCCATTAAGTTAGCCTCTTCCTGCAATACTTCCATCATCCATCTCCTAAGCTCGCTCCACCCTGGGAACTTGCTCTCGAACCAATCTTTCACGGTATCTGCATACAAGCTATAACTTATTAGCCAGTTTATAGCTGGGAAGTGTCTCCTACCTGCAAGCTTTGAATCCAAAGCCCAGAACACTTTGACAACTCTCAAAGTGTTCTGCGTAACTGGCTCGCTGAAGTCACCACCCGGTGGAGAAACTGCTCCAACAACACTTACACTTCCAATCTCTCCACACAACGTCTTAACCCTTCCAGCTCTCTCATAGAACTCTGCAATTCTTGCAGCAAGATATGCAGGATAACCTTCTTCACCAGGCATCTCCTCAAGCCTACCAGACATCTCTCTCATTGCCTCAGCCCATCTTGAAGTCGAATCTGCTTGTAGAGCTACATCGTAACCCATGTCTCTGATGTATTCAGCAATTGTAATTCCAGTATATACTGATGCCTCTCTTGCAGCTACTGGCATGTTTGAAGTGTTTGCCACTAATACAGCTCTATCCATCAACGGCTTACCAGTTCTTGGGTCAAGCAACTCTGGGAACTCTTCAAGTATCTCAGTCATCTCATTTCCTCTTTCACCACAACCGATGTAAACTACAGCATGTGCATCAGTCCACTTGGCAAGCTGGTGCTGCATCACAGTCTTACCAGTTCCAAACCCGCCAGGAATTGCCGCAGTTCCACCCTTAGCAAGTGGGAATAAGCAGTCAAAAATCCTTTGCCCAGTTATAAGCGGAACTTCTGGTGGTAGTTTTTCAACGTATGGTCGCGGGATCCTAACGGGCCATCTGTGGTATAGCTTTAGCTCAGTTCCATCGTCCAACACAGCAATAGTGTCTTCAACTGTAAACTTACCTTCGTATATCTCTACAACAGTCCTCTCTGGAACCCATGGTGGGACTAGGATTCTGTGCAGAAATATCGACGTCTCCTGCACCTCTCCAAGTACCTGCCCACCTTTTATCTTGTCTCCCTTCTTAACCTTTGGAACGAAATCCCACTGCTTTTTCCTATCTAAGGCAGGAGCTTCTAATCCCCTCGTTATGAAATCACCAGCTTGCTCCCTCAAAACGGGCAAGGGTCTCTGAACTCCGTCATAGATACTTCCCATCAATCCCGGCCCTAATTCGACGCTCAATGGTTCACCAGTATTAACGACTTTTTCTCCCGGTTTTATTCCAGAAGTATCCTCGTAAACCTGAATTAAGACTTTATCTCCTCTCAAAGCTACTACTTCACCCATCAATCCCTCTTCACCGACTTTGCAAACGTCGTACATCCTTGCCTTTAGCCCCTCAGCTACGACCAATGGTCCAGTAACTCTATAAATCTCCCCAACCATTTTCTCAGTTTTTTCTACCGCCATAGGTCAACACCTATCGCCTTTCTAATCTTTTCCCTAATCTCCTCAACACCTCCAGTACCACCAACACTAACAAAAGTGGGTTCAACCCTTTCATCGATCTCTCTCTTTAAAGCGAAAGGAATCTTTCTCAAATAGTCATGCCTGATTATGACAATACCTATATCATCCCTATTTAAAACATCTCGAACAGCTTTAACCAAATCCTCATCACTCCTAACCTCATAATGTTCTGTAACTCCAGCAAGCATAAATCCGATATTGAATTCGGGATCACCTATTACAGCCAACTTCTTCATACTATCACCAACTGCTTTTCTATCTCTTCATTCGGCATCCCTTGCCACTTACCCCAGCCCAAGATCCTTAAATTGTCGACTTCAACCTTTTTCAATACCATATACTGTAGAACTGGTAATATACTTAACGGATAGTTGCTTGCCCTCCTTGCAATTGTCTGAATCCAGACCTTATCGAAGTTTACCTCGATCGATGCGAGATCTCTGTCTATACCTTCAATACCCTTCCAGAACCAGTAACCCTCTAAAGACTTCGTCAACTCATCCCATGGCATCGCTGCGAGCTTCCTAATTTCATCTTCAGTTAATTCGTATCCGTATGGAATCACGTGCTTTAGAATTTCGTCAGTGCTAACCTCCTCAATCTTCATCCTTAGTAAGCTCTTTATGTTCTTTATATCTATCTCCATCCTTATGAAGTCTACAAAGAGCTTGTTCTCAAAACTCGGAGTTAAGCCCGTGACAATGTCTCTGTAATAGATCTTGTACAACTCGTCTTCTATTTCGCTTATGTTTGCAGATCCAATCTTCGATAAAGCAGTATAATACGGAGTTCCCTCGAATTCCTTAACTATTTCATCGAGTTCTTTAACTATTAAGCTCTTGTAGAAATCTAAATCCCTTTCCCCAGCTGGGATAAGGGTTTCTTCAATTACATCTGGAGGTGTATTTGAAATCTTACCCCTGATGACGTTTATTATATTCCAGATATCCCATCTTCTCAAGTATAGAGTTATGAGTGTCCTCGCAATTCCAAATGAAACGCTTGCAATCTTCTTGTATGTTTTAGCGAGATTTAGGTATAAAGCGTAATCGAGAAGTCTTGGCCCGCTGTATTTATAGGCTAATTCGTCTATTTCCTTTTTGTATTCAGTTTCCTCTAAATATCTGACGATTTCGTTGAAATCCATGTTTAGGAGTTTTTTGAATTCATCGGGCTTTAGCAATTTACTTTTCATAACTTTAGTCCTTGCAACTAAGTAAGCCCATGCCGCCTTTTCCGTCTTGATCATTTCCAATCACCCAAAGAGTATCTTTGAAACTTCACCAACTTTTAGTTCTTGCACTCTGCTTAAAATCTTATCGAAAGTCAAATCAACAACGATCTCTCCATCCGGACTTTCTAATATCACTCCTCCTAAACAGTCTATGTTTCCAGCGTAGCTAAGATTAAGCTTCAATTCGTTAATTATGTTCTTAACAAGCTCTTCATCTTCTCTGGCTGAGTATACTCTCATACCTTCAGTAGCGTTTGCCTCTATTAATCTCCTTAAAAGCTTCCTCTTAGTTTCTAAATCCATCTCTTTTATCCTCTTCTTTAGAAACTCGAATACTTCATCGAGTATCTCCTTTTGCTTGTTCAACATTAGTCTCTTCATCTCTAAACTTACACTTGATATCTCTCTCCTTCTAAGAGCTTCTGCCTCCCTTTCAGCATCCTCTCTTGCTTTCCTTAGGATATCTTTAGCCTTTTCTTGAGCTTCATCTACAATCCTCTTTGCTTCAGCTTCAGCCTCCTCTTTAATCCTTTTTACCTCTTCATCCCCCTTCTGGTATATCTCCTGAATAACCTTGTCCAATGGCATTTCATTCACCCGTAAGCGAACATGAGTATGAAGCTAATTACTAAGCCGAAGATTACGATTGTTTCTGGGATAACTGTGAACAGCAGTCCTAAGCCTAAGAATCCTCTATCCTCTGCTATTGCTCCTACTGCAGCCGCTCCAATTCCACTCTCTCCAGCTCCAGCTCCTATCCCAGCTAATCCTACAGCTAACCCAGCTCCTACAGCCGCACACCCCTTTATAAACGCTTCATCACTTATCAAAACCTCTGGTGGCATTTACATCACCTCCCAATGATCACGTCAACCCACTTAACCAAATCTCCAAACTTATACCCAAATAATAAAATTAGAAACATTATTGAGAATCCCAGGGCTAATCTGAACGTCGATACTAACCAGTAGTATTTGACGAACCTCTCAACGTTCTTCTCAGTTGCAAGTCTTTCAGCAATCCTTCTGACTAAGTTTTCGCCGATCATTCACCCGTAAGCGAACATGAGTATGAAGCTAATTACTAAGCCGAAGATTACGATTGTTTCTGGGATAACTGTGAACAG
>Ga0190367_1000684_pt1 | contig 22961 bp, 23 predicted proteins | sample 4872181011_MG_FD_171838 | JGI IMG/M metagenome (GOLD analysis project Ga0190367, IMG submission 171838) | Hydrothermal vent microbial mat bacterial communities from Southern Trench, Guaymas Basin, Mexico - 4872-18-10-11_MG | ecosystem: Environmental > Aquatic > Marine > Hydrothermal vents >...
CTTCTTGCTCATCAATATATAATATTTAGGTTCTGCTTAAAAATTTTTCTTGTCTTTTTTCGTCTCCGTTTTTTGGACTACGCATTTTTTCTTGGTGTGTTGGTGATTTTGGGTTCTGCTTCTATCTGCCTCTATCTTCTGCTTTTTCTAGCTGTAGCTAGGAAAAACTATCTAAATCTAACTAACTAGAAAACAGCCTTTCCTACTACCTCCTTTCTATCAGCTTAAGATACGCCATCGTTATAAGAACAACACAGATATCTATTATGATGATACCATATGCTTCAAGAACAGCAGCACTTGGCCACCCCCATAGAATCTCAGCGAGGATAGCTACTGGTACTGCGAGCGATGAGATTATGAGCACCTCTAAGCCATAGATAAGCTTTCTTCTCATCATCCCAGCACTAAGAACTATGAATGCTATATAGATCTGAAGAAAGAACCATGAGGATACAAACGTATGCGGCTTTGTCCCAGAGGGGAATATACCTATGAGAGCCAGGAATACTCCTGCCAACGACAAGTATGATGCTCCCACAACCTCAAGTTTGTCCTCACCAATAAGACATATAGCGGAACCATATAAAACTATCAGAACACCAGTTATTATTAAGCCATAGTTATAAAGCTCGGGGCAGCAGGCCTCCACACCACCGAAATCGCTGAAAGCATCCTCAGTAAAAGCAAACCACGGATTAAGTGCCCAACAGAGCCCTACCACAAACCAAGCAAAAATAATCGCGAAAATACCTACCCAGAGAAATTTCTTTAAGTAACACAATATCCCCACCAGGATCAAAAACTCAGCTTAAAAATATGTTTCAATAACCATTATTTTTCTGTAGATTGTCTCTCAGTTTAAAATATATTTTTGTATATTTAATTGGTGATGTTCTATGCCTAGGGTGCTTATCCTCGCTGGTGATGGTGTCGAAGCCCAAGAGCTATTTTATCCATATTATCGGCTAAAAGAGGAAGGCATCGAAGTAGATGTTGTTGTTCCAGAGAAGAAAAAGAACTTCATCTTCACCGTTGTGCATGATTTCGAACCTGGTTGGGAGACTTACACAGAGAAGTTTGGCTATAGATTTCCATGGGTCGCTAAGAGCTTCGACGAAATCAAACCAGAGGAGTATGATGGTCTGATAATCCCAGGTGGAAGGGCGCCTGAGTGGATCCGCCTTCATCCCAAATGTAAGGAGATAATCAAGCATTTCTTCGAGAAAAATAAACCCATCGCGGCGATATGTCATGGCCCATTAGTCCTAATCGGGACATGCCCTGAATATCTAAAGGGTAGAAGGATGACAGCGTATATCGCTGTTAAACCAGATGTTGAAGGAGTCGGAGCCAGATACGAAGATAAAGAGATCATTGTTGATGGAAACCTAATAACATCGAGGGCATGGCCTGATCTACCAGCATTTATGAGAGAATTCCTCAATCTCCTCAAAAAATAGGCTTTGGTTAAGCTTTTATAAGGCGGAACCGTAGTGGCTAACACCAATAAAACTCTATGGGGGAGCACTTCTAATCATATGTATCACATACCTCGTCTACTCATATTAGCATTATCGCTAATAAACGCCTATGTCCTCATTCATTTCCGATGAATGAATACCACAAACCTTCTCCATTTATCTTTTTGGATATGCTCCTAGGTTTCTCCAAGAATCTTAATGATTCTAATCGCTTGGTAACTAACTTCTAATTCACGAAAATTATCTATATATCTTGTCTATTAAAGGGGAAAATTTTTATAAAATATAGTCCCCTATAGGGGTACAATATTGTCAAAGTGCTAGTGATAACTATGAGGATTAGGGAGTATCTAGCAACAAAGAAAAGAGATATTGAAGCCATTGATGTAAAACCTAGGCTTGTTGAGTTTAAACTTAACAAGAATTTCATCATGTCTATCGTCGGGCCAAGAAGGTCTGGAAAGACATACTTTCTGTATTATGTGATTAAGAGTAGGGGCCTAAGTGAGAAGGATTTTCTGTTTGTTGACTTTGAGGAGCCTATTGAAATTGTGGATCCACTCCAGCTTCCTTATATTCATCAAGAAATGTATGGGGTGCATCCAGAGTACATATTTTTAGATGAAATACAAGCATTGGATAATTGGGTTAAGGTAGTATACTCACTTCATGCAAAAAAGAGGTATTATATTTTCATTACAGGCTCATCATCGAAACTCTTAGCCAAAGAAATCGCTACGCAGCTAAGGGGGCGCGCGATACCCATCTACATATATCCATTCTCGCTCGCTGAAACACTACTTGCAAAGAACATCAAAATAAAAAAGCCTCTCGACTTATATATGATAAGCACACTAAAGCATACAATACTTACCCATATGGAGATAGGGTTTTTCCCAGACGTCGTACTGGGAAACATAGTGCCATCAACCTTCTTCAGAGAATATCTAGACCTGGTGATCTATAAGGACATAATTGAGAGATACGGTATAAGGAACAGATACGCCCTAGAATTCCTAGTCAAATCGGCTCTATCTTCAAACACAAAGGAGTTTTCAATAAGGAAGGTCTATAGTACATTGAAGTCGAGAGGAGCAAAAGTAAGCAAAAAGATACTCTACAACTTCCAAAAGATACTAGAAGACATAAGGATATTCTTCTTTCTGAGAAAATACGATAAAAGCCTAAGAAGAATAGAGTTGAGCACACCAAAAGTTTACGCGGTAGATACAGGGCTAGCCACATATTACTCGCTAGGAAAAAGTAGGTCGAAACAAATGGAGCATCTAGTACTATTGGAGCTTATAAAAGCCGGGCTGGAGCCTAACAAGAATATCTTCTACTGGAAAGACCCTCAAAAAAGCGAAGTAGACTTTGTCATACTCAAAAACGATGTGGTAGAGCAACTCATACAAGTCACCTACGCATCTAGTCGGGATGAAATCAGACAAAGAGAAATCAAAGCATTAATTAAAGCAAGCAAAAGACTGAACTGTAGAAGCTTAGTATTAATTACTTGGGATTATGAGGAAAAAATGACGATCAACAGAAAAACGGTAGATGCAATCCCCCTATGGAAATGGCTTCTAAAGCGAGCAGACAACAACAAAAAGTATCACGCTGAGAGCCTACAATGAAACCTTTTATGAGTAGCTCCCTATAGCACTAGAAGTATAGCTGGGGAACCTTGGCATCACGGTACATAATCCCAAGCTTGCATTCTTTGATTATGATCGCCATAGCATCTCCCTTATCACCTCCCCAGAGGCTTTTCGAGCAGAACAATGTATCTGTAGGATAGTTCGTTTTTGCTTATTTTGTTCCTAGCAGTTCCTCTTTCTGAATGGGAACCTATATGGCATCTAAGATATTTTCTAACACTCTTTTCATCCTCATTGTACCCTCTAGAGAGAATAGAAGTGATATGTCAAATAATATAAGTAGAAGAATTTATTTTTGCCTTGATTTTCTAATATATTTTGTATAGTAGAGAAAGATTGTTGGTGGCGATATTTATGCTCTTTAGAAAGGATCCAGTAAAGAAACTTCTTGAAAGGATCTCTTTGCTAGATTTGCTTTTGAATCCCAAGATTTACTTTGATGGTGTGGCCTATTTCACAAGCGACACAGCCCTATTTATCCGAGAATTATACTTGGCTGTTAAGAAGGTTTTCGGTTCGTCACCACTACTCCGGGAAATTCAGCATCTCGCGTCCCTGCTGGGGATACTGGTACATATACTTTATGAGGAGAAGTATTCTTATGAAGTGCCTAGCGAACAGACAGTGCATCTGGTGAATGCTATAGCATGCATAGTTATTGGTGAAGAGGCTTGTAAGGCGTACTTGGAGAGCATACCGCTGAGGATATTCCCAGCGTGGAGGACTACAGGAGGGCACGGGAGATCATAGGATTTATGAGAGGACTTCTACTAAAAATATTGGAAGCCCTACCATACGTGATCAAAAAACCAGTTAGACTGGAATTACACGGCGACTATGAGATAAAAAGCAGATACATCACCATGAAGAAGAAAAAGGAGTATGGAAATATATATGAGATCGTACAAGCAGTATAAGGTTTTAGCGGTCTTAGGCGGATGTGTAGTAGATGTTGTTGCCTCTGCCATGCCGCTTGATGAGTCCATATTCTTCCAGTTTTGAGAGAATCCTCCGCGCTGTTCTTTCGCTCACCCCGAGGTATTTTTGGAGGTCTTTTCTCCTCACCCTCCCCACCCTTCGTATGTAATTTAATGCTTTCTGCTCTTTTTCGGATAGCTCGTATTTTCTCCTAAACTCAACTCTGAAGAATTCTTTTTCAACAGAAAAGTCTGGTGGTGGCATACCACGTTCTTCGCATTCTCTGATCATCCTAAGAGTGCCGATACCCCATTTCTCGATGTATCCAGCAAGATAAAATATGTTTGCGATGTTCGGATTTCGCAGTATTGATGGATGTTCTCTTCGTAGGTCATCTATTGTCAAGGGTTCTAGTAGGCCTCCTGGGTTGATGATTGTGAGTTTGTCGTCATATATCTTGATGTATACTGAGGAATATACACTGTAGTCTCTATGGATTATCGCATTGATGATAGCCTCTCTTAACGCCTCCAAGGGGTATTCCCACATATCAATTCTCCTGCCCGTGTGGGGGTCTATCCTAAATGTTTTCCGTATGTTCCTCATGATGAATTTTAGGGCCTCCTCAACTTGCCTAAATAGGTTACCCCCGATCTGCGTCTCATCAATCACAGTTAGAGAGTCCTTGAATCTTCCAGCCTTTATCACAGCCCAAGGGAAATATCTCTGCGGATTCACATCGAACAATAGGACTCCTGCGGCCTTTACTTTACCTTCTTTTAGCAAGTTTAGTTTTAGAAAGAGGTTCTTAGGATCCACTGGTTCTTCTATCGGAGCTCTTCTGGACTTTTTAACCTCCTCGACGAATAATCGAATAGCCTCCTGGTCTATCTCCAGCTCCTCAAAATCGACCATAGTTTTCTCATCCCATGGAGCTCTCTCAACAGTCTTTAGAAGAATTTCTCTCAGCTCTTCTGGCGGAAGAACTCTGTTTGCTCTTCCAACTCTAATGTAGGCTCGGCCCCTATAGAAGTAGGGTTTATTAGCACCAGATGGTACATCGATAACTATTACGTCCTTGCCTCTCAAGTTTTCAACAGAAACGCTTGGGTATATCGGGGGTTCTGTAGAGTTGATAATGTTGTTGATGAGATTCTCTAACGTGCCTTTCCCAATATCTACACCAATAATCTCCCCATTATCCTTCACACCAATCAATATTTTGCCACCACTTCTATTGGCAAAAGCCGCAACAGTCTCTATTATCTCACGCAATTCTCCTAGGGACTCCTTAAACTCTAAATCTTCGCTCTCCCCTTTCCTTATAAGCTCAAATATGCTTAGCCGGTCTTGACCGGTCATGGCCGGCCACCCCTAATACTATATCATAATTAGCTTAATTGCTTTTAATAAGCCATAGCCATGAAGCGAGCGCTGGGAAGCCAAATGCCAGAAATCCAGCACCGCCAATCTATGCTAAGAATTTTAACTGAAATTTTTATAGGTTCTCATTGAGGAATATTGGTGATGTGCGTTGTACTTTCGAGTTATTCAGTCACTCGATGAGCTCCTGGGAGAGGACGGCATACTCCGCCTACCCAATCATCTACCCGATACCTTCGTGATGGATGAGAGCAGAAAAGCAATCCTTGAGAGCGTAGTCGAGTGGGTTAGAGATGGACACAATGTTCTGATTGAGGGCGGGCCTGGAACAGGGAAAACCGCGTTGATGTTTATGATACTCAAAGAACTATCAAATCTATACTCAATTGGGTATGTCCTCGAAGGAGCAACGCAGATCGGCTCAGAACATATGGATAGGGGCATAATACTCTTTATCGACGATCTACCACAAGTGAGAATGGATCTGATTAGATCTATTATCAGATATAATATCAGGGGGATCATAGCCACGACTCGGAGCGAAGAGTTAGCGATATTAGAGAGAACCCTAGGTGTGAATATTAGAAAATTCTTCAAAGTTGTTAAGCTAGAGCCCATGCCTGATGATAAAATCGAGGAAATACTGAGGAGATACTTAGTCGCTGAGGCTATCCGAGTGGTCGACAAGGAGGCTATATCAGAAGTGGTAAGAAAGGCTCAAGGACTACCAGTATATGTTTGGCAGGTAATTAGGGAGCTAAAAATAAGCAAAGAAGACCTAACATTAGAATTCGCAAGGAGGATTCCGAGTGGTATGCTGGATTATGTTGATGATATTCTATGGAGAATCCTCGGAGGCAAGGAGGAAAGATATGAGGCGCTAATCACTCTGCTGACTATGACAGACTTCGTGCGGTATGCCGTTCACCAAGATCTCTATACGTATATTTATCTTGCAGCCAAGGAGCAAAGACTAAAAAGAAGATTAACGATGGACGATATACTTTTAGATACAACTTTTGATGACATAACAAGATTCCTCGCGAAGGAGAAGCTCACATATAGCTTTAGGCTCCCACACGACTCTTGGGCTGATGTGCTGAAAGGCAGAAGCAGCGGGCCGATGTCACCAGAGATATCAAAGATAAACGCTAGATTTACAAAATCCCGTAGACATGAACTAACCATGGAAGCTGCCCGAAGGGCATGGAATGAAAGCCTATCAAAGTCTGAGGATGTTTTGAGAATAGAGTCCTTCAAGAACAATATACGTGTCAGCCTCGGCGAGGAGGCCCTAAGCGAGATTATAAAAGTCGAGGAAAAGAAATTCATAGAAGAGAAACCAATAGAGGTAAAGCCAGCAGAGGTCAAAGAAAAGCCCCTCAAAATAGAGATCCTACCAGCCCCAGAAGCACAATCAACACTAGGGTCAATCTGCAGCATCGTGTCGGGAGTCTTCCTATTGATACTCTACGCATTTATGCTTCTGCTATCAGTAGATATCCTATTGGTATCGGCTTACGCTCCAGCAATAATACTGATAATGACAACTTTAGCATTATTTCTAATAGGCCTCGCCATTAGCATTATGAGATATGGCTCCAAACTAGGAAAGACTGGAAGCGGCATTATATCCGGCATCTTGCTCTTTATCTGGGGTTTAAGTATATTTATGTCGATATCACTTGTGTTCCCATACACCGATCTTGCATTCACATTGGTATTATCTACACGTGTGATCCCTATATTCATATGCTTGTTGGTGGGCATATCCTTACTGGTAATGTTCAGAGGCTCAGAAAACAAGATGGGAAGAAACGCCGCAATAGTAATACTCATAGGCTCCATAATACCAGTATTACCGATACTCGACATAGGACTAATCCTACTTGGCATGGCCCTAGGACGTGGACAAAAATAGGCATATATATTTATATAGATAGCAGGGCTAACTACTAGATCACATCCAAGAGCTGCTTCGCGCTTCTCTTTTAAATTCAACTCTTTTTTTAGATAACCTTCGCATACATCTTCTTCTTACGGCTAATTCGATCTCATAGTGGCTACTCGCATGGCTCCGCTTGAAGCCGGTAGTGTCGATGATAGCAATGCTCTTAGGAACTCCTCTGAGCTTGGCAATAAGCCTATATGTGTACTCGATGAGTTCTCGGACAAGAGGGCCGAGGTTTTTTCGCACCTGCTGAGTGTTGTCTTTGAGACTGGCCATTTTAGGCCTAGGAGCTTTCTCAGTTCTGGGCTTTCCCTCAAGCTCTGCTCCATCTTTATGAGGGGTAGCCCTGCGAGCACCATGTATGCTATGACTGTGATTCTTATGTAGAGTGGTGTGCCGTGCCGCCCTTTCTGCCCTATTCCGTCCTTTTTTTCTAGCATCTTTCTTGCTGTCCGCTTCAGTTTGTGTATAAGCCTTTTAAGCGGGGTATCATATATCTTCATGGGGCTCAGCCCTCCAGTGGTTTGGGATCAGTGATGTATGTGTAATACTGTCTATATTGGGCCGGGCCCTATTAACATTAATCATAAAACAAATTTAGGAAAGAAGCCAAGCGAGATATTAACAAGATTCGTAGGGAGGTCGATTGAAGCGGTAAGGGAAATAGTCGTAAAAACCATTTTAAACAAACATAAGAAAAGAGATTCATGGTTCCTAGATGATTATTCTTTAAACCCCTATCAACTTTGCGAATTCGGTTGTATCTATTGTTATATTCGTGGTAGCAAATATGGGGAAAACATGAGACGGGGCTTAGCTGCGAAGATAAATGCCCCAGACTTGCTTAAGAAAGAGTTGCTCAGGAGGTCCGGAAGGAAGGAGTATGGCTTTATCGCTCTGAGCTCGGCGACAGAGCCCTGGATGTATGTTGAGGAGAAATATGAGTTAACGAGAAAGTGTTTGCAGGTCATTGCGAGGTTTAGATTTCCCGTCCATTGCCTAACCAAATCGCCTCTGATTTTGAGGGATCTGGATTTGCTGGAAGAAATTGATAAAAATGCTGTTTTGCCACAAGATTTGAGTAGGCTGGGGCGTGGTGTGCTGATAACCTTTTCGCTGTCAACGATAGATGAGAAGGTCGCGGAATTATTTGAGCCAAATGCCCCAAAGCCAAAGGAGAGGCTGGAGACCCTACAGAAAGTCAAGGAATCAGGTTTTTATACTGGCATAGCTTATATCCCAGTTCTACCTTTTATCTCTGACTCCGATGAACAGCTGGAGGAAATGATTAGGGCTGCGAGGGAATTCCAGGCGGACTATGTTTTTGTTGGAGCATTAACTCTGTATGGTATTGGAAAAAAGCTTTATTACAGAGTCATAGAGAAGCACTTCCCAGGGTTGCTACCAAGGTATAAACAGCTCTTCAAGATCTTTAACCAGCCAAGCAGAGCTTACTGGCTAAGACTCGAGAAAAAAGCAAGGAAGCTTTGCGAGAAATATGGAGTAAAGTATAGAATAATGTGATTAGAATGGACAAGGAAGAGATAAAGAAGCTAGCAAGTTTGCTTTACGAATTTATGAGGGAAAACAAGCTGAGCGAATTTGAGGATGTACTTCTAGATAGCCTAGAGAAGGAAAGAACGGATAAGCTTGGGATAGTTAGGACACCTACTCTAAACTCTATAGGTAGGGAACTTGGAAAGCTTATTGTTGGTGAGAACTGGAAGTTTGAGCGCCTACTAAGACTCTGGAAGATGTCTTTTGAATCTGCTGGTGGGAGAGAGATAAGGTACATCATCATTAATGCTTTGGGCGTGATCCCAAGGATAGACTATGATAGTACTTAAACGTATAATATTTTGTTTTGGGGATTGGTTTGTGTGTTGTTAGGGCTTGTAGGGGAGTTTCTAGAAGAGTTTTTCTTTTTCCCCAAGAGGTTGTTAAGAGTAAGAGTATCGTTATTAAGATTAACATGGTTTCGCCTACGAATATTCTTAGTATGACTCCTCCTGACGCCGTTGAGTTTTTGCTTAGAATTCTTCGTGAAGATTACGGGTACAGCGGTGAGATTATTATTGCTGAGGGAAGCGCTGGCGATACTTGGCTTGGATTTAGGCGTGGTGGTTTTGATAGTATTGCTAGGAAGTTTGATGCTGAGCTTTTCGACCTGCATGAGGATGATTTCTATAGTGTTGAGGTCTTTAACCACAGACTGGAGACATTTGAGATACCTGTATCTAAGCTTCTCGTAGATTCGGATGCTCTAATATCTATCTGCAGAGCAAAAACACATGATACCGTGGTTGTGACGCTTTCCATAAAAAATGTTGCCGTTGGTGGGATTGTGGGTGTTGGTAATAGATCAAGAATACATCAAGGTTATAGAGCAATTAATCTGAACATAGCTATTCTCGGCGCAATAATGTTCCCAGATTACGCAGTTGTTGATGGACGAGTAGGTATGCAGGGAGATGGTCCTGTTTGGGGATATGAGAAGGAATGGGGGTATGTGTTTTCTTCCAACAATGCTTTGTGTTTAGATGCTATTGTCGCGGAGTCCATGGGTTTCAACCCAATCAATATTGGATATCTATATTACTTGTCGCGTCTGGGATTCGGAGACATAAAACATGTCAGGCTAAGCGGAGCTGATATTGGAGACATAAAAACAAGCTTCAAACCACATAGAACCTATAGAAAGCAATTAAACTGGAGACTTGACCCAGAAACTGAGGAAAAAATACTTAGACAAATAGAGAAAATAGTATCGCGATTCCCAAGAGCCAAAAAAGCAAAACATAGGCACAGCAAAATAGAGCCGCCAGAAATATAAGCTGAGTACTAAGGAGATACTCATGGCCTATGTGGGCATATAGAAAGGAAGTTCAACTTCTTATACTCTCAGGTGTACTTGTAGTATTCTTCGAAGAGCACTCGCAGAAAATCTTCTCGATTGAACATCAGGCTTATGTGATTCGATCAGCTATCTCGAGGGGAAATGCGAGATGCGTCGCAAAACTAGTTTTGCGACGCATAATAACTAAATATAATCGTACTTTATATTTAATATGCTATATACCCTAGACGTTAATTCATCGTGCTATTAGGGTTCTATCTGATATCTTATCCATAAGTCTAGGGACTTCCCCAATATTTTTTCTGGCTCCATATTATGTTCTTTGAGATGTCAAGCTATGCCTCTGGATCCTAAACATCATTATTAAAAAGGTAGTTTATACTTCTACTATCACTCCTCGGGTGTCTTTAATGAGGAAATATATCGCTACGGGGATAATAATTATATTAGCCATAGCAATAATATTATTTGTAACCCCCCTAAAAACTATACGCATAGAAATAAGAGACCCTCTCGATGATGGAACAGTTTATGTTTTGCAGGAATATCTACCAGACGCCATTGGGTATGCCAACGGCGGTCTACCTGGTGCCCTTATTGGGAATGCGGTAGGAGGGGACCACGTAGTGGTCAGTCGAGGGCTTTATAGATTCTCATTGAAAGGCTGGAAGAATCAGGACATAACATTGCATTTGTATTGTTTAATGAAGAATGCGACACCAGAGAAACTTGTGATCTATGTGGTCAATGATTTCGGTGAATTGCCTAGTGAACAGATAGGTGACCCACACGATGTTTCCGATATTTGGTATCTGAATGTGACAGGGTATAGAGTTGGAACCGTCACACCCGAAGTAGGTAGATGGTTTGTAGTGAATATTCCGGGCTCCATAGTGTTCCAATACTTAACCGAGGATAAATATATCTCATTCATGGTTGTCCTATCCAACGAGAATTCCCTATACTCCCACTTTGGTATAGCGACATATGAGTACGCCGAGGAAGCTAATATCGCCAAACCCTACATCGCGTGGAAAACTCCAATCCTTCCTTAACAAATCTCCGCAAGCCATAAAGTAAGTCTTACTATTCTCATTTATTTTGGCTCATATGCTATCTAGCTATTGAGCGACAGCTAGGAGATGAAGTGAGGTTGTTTTTCAGCAAGTCCAAGCAAATATTAGTGACTGGTGATAGATCTTCTATAGATAATGTATAGGGATGTGGTCATGAGCACATTTGATTTCTCTTCTCCATCTATCACTTCTTGTCTGCGCTCTTCCACAAACATCTCAGCGAACCAAAAGACCGGCCATAAAACGATGAGAACGAATAATAAATAATTTTTAGTTTTATTTAGCTCATAATCACTGCTTTCTTGGAAAAGTTCATAAAATAAAGTATGCGAAAGAGAAGATTTATAGTGTGATGTCCAAACATATTTTTCATTCCAAAGCAGAGTAGCAATTATAAAGGGGGGAGTTAATCCTCTCTAATCAGAATATACTTGAGGTTATTCGCTTTCCCGAACTCTATCAAATTATGATCTTTTGTATATAGTAGACATTTGAGCTCATACCATTTGTATGCGATAATAGCATCAATTATTTCTGGCCATTGGGTTCCTTTGGGCCCCTCTCTTATGAATAAATCTTTATGGCTATCTATTAACTTTAATGCATTAATGTAATCTATTGGTCTAGTTTTAATGTAATTCAGCTTTATTCCCTTAATTTCGTATATTCGGGATTTAATGAACTCAGAGATCTCTACAATCTTGGAGAATCCTCTCTGAAAGTATCTTCCGCCCTCTGAAAATGACTTATAAACTATCCTAATTAGCTCCAAAATCTGAATATCAAGTACACTAACTCTTTTTCCTGCTAGCTCTCTGATGATAAACCTATGATATTTGGAGTCCCTAAACACAATGGCCCATAGTCCAATCGTATCTATTAAAATTATGCTCATACTTCAAACCATGCCAAATGCTTCTCTGAGAGAGCCTTATCCTCATCGATCTTTCCTTTTTTGGGCCACTTCGTTTTAATAGGTTCAAGGATTATCATACCATTTTTTATGAATACACGGAGAATAGTATTCTTCTTTAAGTTTAGCTTCTTGACAATAGATGATGGTAACTTTAATCTTCCATGATCATCATATATTTTTATAACATTATTCAATATTATCACCAATTAAAATTTTTACACATTAATTATTTATAAATTTCCAGCTTAAAAATCGTCGTGCCCGCTGAGGGGCAATCTAATTAGAATTAAAGACAATCCACAGAAAGGAGGTATATGAGGAGCAAAAACGCATTAGAGATCCTCGGGAAGCCATATATGGGTATAATTAAGTAGCATCTTTTGAAAAAAGAAAATGTTTCAGATCCATATCTTTTATCTTTTCTGCTATCACAAATAACAGCTTTTGATATAAGACACGCAAACACGATATTGTTCTATTTGACTTTTTATCACCTATTTAATGGGGGATGAAAAATCTTTTGTTGATGAGAGCGATAAAGGTTCGCAGAATCGGGGAGGTTATAGCGGCATCTTCTTCGTGAGGTTCATGTCTAGAAATTAAAATGCAGGGTAGGATTAATAGATCTGTTGTCGCAATAAGCAAATTATTTATAATATTACAAATACTTTTGTAATATTTGAAGAGATATGTGGTTTTAAGGGGGTAGCTATGGGTAAGAACCTGAAGAAATTTAAGTGTATGAATTGTGGGAAAACGTTTGAGATGCCTATAACGGCAGAGGATCCGATGAGATGTCCATATTGTGGTGTTGGTCCAGGAGCTCTTGTACGAGTGTCTGATGATTATAAAGATACCAGTGCTCCAGCGCCACAGATACCTAATCAACAACAAACAATTTTACCTCCAACATCACCAGCTCCGATGGGTATGAAGAGATTTCTGTGCTATAACTGCAACAAGATTATTGAGGTGCCATATGGTGTTCCGAAACCTCTTCAGTGTCCATACTGCGGTGCGCCACATTATATGATTCATAGAATTGGCCCTAGAGGAGGAGGTTGGGGAGGGAGACGCGGTTTTGGCAGGGGTCGGTGGAGATATGTTTGGTAGGTGAGTGTGATGGGTTTTGTTTTCTCTTTTGATTTTTCTTTTTGCTTTTTGATAGGTGTTATTGGACTATTTGTGGCACTCATACTGCTTATAATATATCTTACGAGGAGATTGCTAGATATTCTTACTGAGGGGGAGTGGACACTTTCAGAGTATCAGCAAAGCCCCCAACATACTAGATTTAGACAGCAGACACTTTATACTCGTACTATGGGTCGTTTCTTGATTTTTAGGAGGCTAGGTTATGGTTATCGGCGCGGAAGGTTCCGAAGGAGAGGGCGAAGACGGGGATGGTGAGGATTATTAAGTGGTAGATATGGGGCAGACGAAATATGTCTTTGGTCCAGTGCCATCAAGAAGGCTAGGAATGTCGCTAGGCATAAACAACGTTCCATATAAGACATGTACTTACTCATGTGTGTATTGTCAGCTTGGGAGAACAACGAATTTGATTGTTGAGAGAAAACCCTATAGTGTCCCAGAAAGAGTCGTAGATGAGATAGGAAGTATAGTTGATACTCAGGCAAGAATAGATTACATAACCTTTGTTCCAGATGGTGAACCAACACTCGATAAGAACCTAGGGCTTACTGCTGCGATGATTAGGGATAGGATGGATTTGCCCCTCGCTTTATTAACAAACGGATCGCTGATCTGGATGGGAGATGTGTGTGAGGAGCTAAAACTATTCGATGTTGTCTCTCTAAAGATCGATGGACTTAATGGCATGTGGAGAAGAATAAATAGGCCTCATCCAAAGCTAAGCATAGACCTGATAGTAGATGCTATGGTGGACTTCTCAAAGACATATCCGGGAAAAATACTAACAGAGACCATGCTTATACATAATTTAAATACAACATCTAACGTTCTTAGTGAGATTATATCAATAATCGAGAGAATCGATCCATACAGAGTATATATATCGGTACCTATACGCCCACCAGCAGAGCGGTGGGTTAAGCCTCCGACAGAGGAGGAATTACTCATCGCCTATAAAATATTTGCCGATAAACTAGGAGAAAATAGGGTTGAAGTTCTAAGCACCCCAGAACCTCCAGAGTTTCACCCACCAAAAGACCCAGTTGAGTATATCCTCAGTATTGTTGCGGTACACCCCTTGAGGATGGAGTATGCTATCGATATTCTGCAGAGATATGTTGATGAGCCGCAAAAACTGATAGAAGATTTAGTCAAAGCTGGAAAAATACGCCTAGTAGAGTATCAAAACACAGTATTTCTCGTACGAAGAATACCTAGGAAGCAATAAAATGGGGGAGTTAGTAAAGCATATAGAGGCATTTGCTAATAAAAAGATAAATAGTGGTCTCATCAACCAAATGGTTCAAACTGAATTTTAAAAATAATAACTGGAAGGGAAATCATTAGGAAGAAAAACCATTGGGAGGTATAATAAACCAAATGATACTTATGGTTGGCTATACTCCGTGTAGCGCTTCTTCCTCCCTTATGTATGGCTTCCCCAGAACGGGGATTCCTAGTCTTCTTGCTAGTTTCGATGCTACTGCAAGTACTGGTATCGTCGCTGCATATGGAATCATCTTCGCTAGGTTTATGTCTATTCCTAGGAATACCTGAAATGCGTACAATGCCCCGAAGAAATATGATATAAATAATGCGAATAGTGGGTTCCATAGGGAGACTATTACTAAGGCTAGTGCTACCCATCCCTTGCCTACGGTGAGTAGGTCTGTCCAGGATCTCATGTCTATCAGGGATATATATGCGCCTCCGAGCCCTGCGAATGCTCCGCTTAGAACTGTGCATATTAGCCTTATTTTCTCCACATTAACTCCCGATGCCTCAGCTACTATTGGGTTCTCCCCAACAGCTCTTATTTCAATTCCTATCCTTGTGTGGAATACTATGAACCACATAACTATTGATAGTATGTACGCCAAATATACAACCACATTCTGGCAGAAAATCGCTGAGATTATCGGTACATCCTCAAATACCCTTATCTGTGGAGCATCAACATTTAGAACCCTACCAACATAGCTATGAGCTATCAGAGATGAAAGACCCATACCAACAAACGTTATCGCTAGACCCGAGATCATTTGATTTCCCCGAAGATCAACAACGACAACACCATGTATCAGACCTAACAGTCCACCAACAGCCATGGCCGACAAAAACCCAAAAAGGAGGCTCTGGGTTTCGTATGCTGCTATGAAGCCTATGGCCGCACCAAGCATCATTGTTCCTTCTATGCCCAGATTTAGTACACCAGCGCGCTCAGAGTATATTTCTCCGAGGCATGCTAGTAGGAGTGGTGTTCCCATTCTGATAGCTAATGCTACGAATAGTGTTATTACCCAGAGATCCATATACTATCACCCAGCCCTCATTCTTCTTAGACCGTGGAACTCAATACTTATTCTGTATCTCCGGAAAGTATCGGCAATTGATAGAACTAGAAGCATAACTCCAGTAAAAACATTTGTGACTCCCAACCCTCTAGCAAAAAGAACCTGTATGACATATCCAGCCAGAAAAATCAGCCCCATAAGTATCGAAGTAAATATTACTGGGATCGGATTTATGCCCGCAAGCCAAGCAACAAGTATTGCAATAAACCCAAAACCACGAGAAATCTGCTCTGGTCTCCTCAGTTGCGGCATCAGAAGCCCTCCAGCAACAGCATGCACACCTGCAAGCCCCGCCATACCACCACTAAGAAACATTGAAATCACTATTACTTTTTGCTGGGAGATCCCATATGCTCTCGCAGCATCTGGATTTGAGCCAACAGCGCGTATCTCATATCCAAGCTTCGTGTTGAACAAAAGGAAATGCGTGAATATTACCATAAGTATACCGATAATAAGTGTTGGTAAGGATATTGGCAGTGGGCCCGAGAACCTAAGTAACCATGCATTCTCTGGAAATGGTTTTGATACAGGATAGTTTGTCAGAGGATTAGCCCATGGACCCATAACCAGGTAGTAGACAAGTTGGTAGGCAACATAATTAAGCATCATAGTTGACAATACCTCATTCACATTTAGCTCCGATTTCAGAATTCCAGCTATCAATCCCCATAGACCACCAAAAACAAAACCAAGAGCAAACATTGCTGGTATCAGAACTAATGGGGGTGCGTCTGGGATAAGATATATTGCTACCCAAGTCGCCGCGATGGCACCCATCAGTAGTTGGCCCTCAGCACCTATATTCCAAACACCAGCTCGAAAAGCTATGACCAACCCAACACCACACAGTAAGAGTATGAGACCGTTATAAAAAATACTTGCCCATCCATGCAGCGTTATTAGTGGGCCCAAAAAACCCTTAACGAAGGCCATGATGGGGTTTATCCTAAAGAATAGAAGTATCAGTAAGCTAAGTATTATTGAGACTAAAATAGCCACTGCTGAGGATACTGCGTAGGAAAGCTCTTTTTCTCTCCTCCTAATCACAAATCTCAGCATTCTATTTTGCCCTCGACATAAGCCGTCCAACAATATTGATATCAGCTTCTTCCCTATCAAATATTCCTCTGACTTCGCCCTCAGACATAACTAAGATCCTATCACTAAGCCTAAATATCTCATCCAGATCCTCAGAAACCAATAGAATAGCAACACCCTTCTGCTTCATCCTTACGAGGATTTCCCACACATACTTCATGGAGCGGACATCGAGTCCGAGAGTAGGGTTAAATGCCACTATTATCCTGGGCTTCCTCTCAAGCTCCCGCGCAACTATGAGTTTCTGTATATTCCCACCAGAAAGATGTCTCACTGGTGCGTCGACACTAGGTGCTACAATCCCATACCGCCTTATGATGTTATCTGCCCAACTCCTCACATAGTCCCATCTAATAACAAAGCTATTAACAATCTCCCCACAGCCCTGAAATCCAAGCAGAAGATTCTCAGCAACACTCATCCCTGGAACAATACCATACCTTATCCTATCCTCCGGAATATATGATAGCCCATTCTTAATTCTCCACCCCGTAGGCTTATCCGTTATATCCATCAACTTGCCATTAGTATTGACATATATCCGCCCCCTAGAAGGCTTTCTGATACCCACAATAGCTTCGATAAGCTCTCTCTGACCATTCCCCGCTATCCCAGCAACCCCAAGTATCTCTCCAAAACGGAGACTAAAAGAAATACCTCGCACCGATTGAAAACCGTCATCCTCAACCCAGAGATCCTCCACCTTGAGAGCGACATCTCTAGGTATAGCTCTCTCATGAGGAACATCAACAACTATTCTCCTCCCAAACATAAGCTCCGTAAGCCTATCAGCAGTAACCTCAGAAACATCAAACGTACCAACAACCTTACCCTTCCTCATGATCGTTACCCTATCACCAATTTCAAAAACCTCACCTATCTTATGCGTAACAAACACTATAGACCCACCACTCCTCGCAAACTTCCTCATAAACTTGAACATATCAGCCTTCTCACTAGGAGAAAGAGTCGCAGTTATCTCATCAAATATCAATATTTTTGCGTGGCGAACAAGAGCTTTGAGAATCTCAACACGTTTCTGCTCAGACGCCGAGAGTCTATAGACAGGAGCATCGATATCTACCAGAACATAATAGCTCTTCGCTATATCCTCAATCCACTTCTTAGCTCGCCTAGTAGGCAGAATGATTCCAGCCTTCTTCAACCCAATAACAATATTCTCCAGAACAGTCATAGACCTAACAAGCTTAGGTGTCTGTGGAACCATATATATCCCAAGCCTAAGAGCATCCTGCGGAGACAATATCTCAACCTTTCGCCCCCAAACATAGATCTCTCCAGAATCCTTTGTATATAGTCCGATCAGGATGTTCATAAGTGTAGTCTTACCCGCTCCATTCTCACCAAGAAGAACATGGATCTCTCCAGTCCTCAACTCAAAATCAACATTATCATTAGCAATAACTCCTGGAAAGCGCTTAGTTATCCCAATCATTCTAACAGCAAGTTCCTCACTCATAATCATCCCTCAAAAAGAAAAAAGGAAGGATTAGAATTTTAATTTAGGATGCCAAATTGACGATATTACTCACAAACCAGTCAATAGTCCACAGCTCATACCTATTCATACGTACTCCTTCGGGAACCCTTAGATTACCCTCATTATCGTAGATCGGTCCCGTGAATGGATCAAATACTACGCTATCTTCTTTCATCTCCTGCCAACGTAGCATAACTAAGTCATAGATACTAATATACTTCTTACCATCCTTCTCAACTATGGCATCCGTCATGCCGAAGGCAGCAAGCTCTGCTTCAAGCTTCTCATCAATCTCAAATGTGATGTTCTGGAGTACAGACACAAACTTTGGATTTATAGGCATACCGAAATCTGCTCCGAGCTCAACAGCACCCTCCCTAAGCATCCACCAATAATCGACGCGATCCTTCAAGTTATCCTTGTTATAGGCACCAGTATATACCTTTGAAAGTATATCCTCATAGATAACCTCCCAGCGGACTAGTTGGCCACTAACAGTTACGTTTGGACCATACTTATACATTGGGGAGTAATGACTAAATGTGTATACTGGATGCCCAGCTTCGTATTGTTCCTCACAGAACTGAACGATTGCGTAGGAATCTTCGGTAAATGCGATTACGTCGACATCATATGTTGAGACCAGCTGGCTTGCAAGGCTCCTAGCTGTATCGGGACTGTACCAAGCACCTATCTTCGTGACATATATCGTTATGTTCTTACTTAAATATTTTGCGGCTTCTAGGGCACCTAGAGCATAGGCATTTATATGTCTAACAACCTCTGGAATATAATGAGCAGCTACATAACCAATTTTTCCAGTCTGTGTTAGGGCCCCCGCCATAAGGCCGTTCAAGTAGTAGAGCTGATAGAACTCAGCGAAATAGAAACCAAGATTACTTGGCTGGCCGCCAGGGAGATAGATGTCCCAGCCAGAGCAGTGGAAGAACAGAACATTTGGGTATTGCTGAGCTAACGAGTATGAGGGCTCTAAGAACTCAAAGCTCGTAGCGAATATAACATCGTATCCCTCTTGGATATACTGGCTGACATACGTGCTGAAATCCTCGGCGGTCACACTCTCAGAATATGCTGTGGTAAGCCAATCAGAAAACTTATCAGCAACATATCTTCGACCATAATCATGAGCATATGTCCAGCCTATATCCCCTATGGGACCAACATATATCCAGGCTGCCTTAATTTTCTTTGGGGCAACGCCTCCTGGCGCGCCACCAAGCGTATAGTAAGTAGCAAGAGCACCCATAGATGCTGAAATAATGGCCACTATTACAATAGAAATAATAAAGCGAGTCTTCTCATCCATACACCAACACCTAACCATATTTCTACTATACAAAGAGAAGGTTCAAGATTATCAAGAACAAACCTGTGTAAGACAACCAATGAGAATTCTACAAGATATCCACGTAAATCAAGGCTATAGCCCCTGTTCTAATTGTTTTAAAAGAATAACGTTACCTAACGGTAAAGATCGAATGTTTTGGTAGAATTTCTTCCAAAGTGAAGAAAATATAAACACAATATATCTTTGAATAATATATATGTGAGATAGCAAAGTGAAACCGAATGGATATTGAGTCATAGACACCCAACATACTAAGTATTCTTCCTGTAAATACATCACTCGTTTTGAAAAATTTTCAAATTTACTATTTGGTAGCTACGGCTATTAGGTTGTCTTATAGTTAACTTCTTATTGACAAGAAACACCGCTTATTTAACACTGGGAAATCTGAAATTTCTCCTCTTGAGTCAAAATGTTTGTTCTTTGAGTATTCAAAACGAAAAACAGAGAGCTTTCTTATATTCGTTTTCCTTTCTTACGACCGTAGCTAAGGAGGGTTATCTAACCAATTAGGAACAACTTAGTGACACTAGAATTTTTTCTGACTGATTTTATGCATAAGTATATTTTATATTTCATTATGTGATGATACCGATTTAGAAGGGTGGGTACTGTTGGATCAGAATATGGAGGCTATTGTGGAGTGGATAATACAGCATATAGACGATATATTCAGAAAACATCCAGAACTCGCTGAGAAGTTATATGAGAAACTTAAAACCGCATTTGAAGTGAGATTGGCTACAAAGGAAGACATATTAACTGTACTGAAGGAACTTAAGGCTCTTCGAGAGGACTTCAATAGGCTGGGCGAAGAAGTCAAGGTGTTGCGGGAGGATTTTAATAGGCTGAGCATAGAGGTTAAGGCTCTTCGAGAGGACTTCAATAAAGTAAGTATAGCTTTGACTTTGAGAATGGATGCTCTGGGGGCTCATTGGGGTATTATGACTAAAAACGCATTTCGTAAATCAATGAAATATATAGTTGAGAAGTATTTTGGTGGGTCTGTTAATAGGTGGGAGTATTATGATGAGGAGGGATTTGTTTATGGTGTAAAAAGCATCATTGATGTTGATGTTCTGGTTAAAGATGACAAGCACTTACTAATTGAGATAAAATCGAGAATTGATGCCTCGGATGTGGCAGTCTTCCGGAGAAAAGCACAGCTGTATGAACGCGTAACTAAGGTGAAACCAGATCTAATAATGATATCACCCTATGTCACAGACAAAGCGCTTAAATTAGCCGATAAACTCGGAATCAAAATCATAAAAGGAATACCTGGCTACTGATAACGCTACGAATCTATTTCCTGAAGATAAAAATAGAAGTTATGTTTTAATCTCTTCTTAACAGCTTCTACTCTAGACTCCTGACTGTTAATATTTTCGTTTTCTAATATTCCTGATTCTATGTCATCTACGAGTTATAGTTATCTATCTTCTCCTCAGCAGTATTACCAATAATGTTATTATCATAATAAGTATTATAGCCGTTCCTATAATTAGTCCATATCCTGCTCTTGGAGGGCGACTGTTCGGATCCAATGGATCAGTTCCACTTCTTACTTCCTCACCATCCAAAGCGCCATCGCCATCAGTATCAGGATTCTTAGGATCCGTACCCAGTATGCATTCCTCACCATCGCTTAGTCCATCATCATCTGTATCACTATCACCTATGTCAGTTCCATAATACAGGGTTTCATCAGAATCTGGTAGTCCATCCATATCTCTATCGGCTAAACCCAACTTTGCTACAAACGCATCTATCTCTCCTGTTCTATTTGCAAGTCCGCAGACATATATGCTTGTTTCGTTCCCAATAATATTGAATATCGTTTCGTCGTACTCAGTAATATCTGTCCTCACATCATATAGCATACCATTAGGCCCAAACCTTAACACCTTCGCTCCCCTAGCACTAAGCGTCATCTCCTTTGCGTTTACACCTATTATATCAAATGCGTAGATGAGCCTACCAAGCCTATCAATGAACCCTCCGACGGGCTCTATTGTCCCATTTTCCTCTCCATGTTCCTCCCAAGTCCACAACATATTACCATCAGCATCTACACATAATACATACGTTACTGTTGGCATCACAATAGTATGTGATATTGTTTCATTCTCATATGTGAAGACAGAGTAATTTCCTGCCACAACAAAGATCTCACCAGAATAATAAATGACATCGAAGTATATCTCGGAATTTGTGGGATTTCTCAACCAAATTAGATCCCCATCTGGCGTTAATTTTGCTATGAATCCCTCCCCAGACGTTCCTAGAAACTCCATATAAGTACCACAGACATATATGTTCCCATTCTCATCGACATCCACATCAACAACAATATTGTAGTTATCAAACAGGTATTTCCACATCAACGTTCCCTCTAGAGATATCTTAGCGACAAAACCCCTCCACTCATTCAGATATGTCCCAACGACGTAAACATAGTTCTCATCAACATAGGCGTTATAGAGCATCGCTGACTCATTGAATATGGACACAGTTTTTCTGGAAATCAACTCAAGGTTTGAGGAAAACTCAAGGAATGTTATGTTAAGGCCAAACTGATTCATATAGTCGATTTCATAGACTATGATAATCAGATTGTTCCCGCGAACAATAATCGCCATTGGGTACTCCCAAACACCCCTTACGCCATACTCAAATTCTCTCAGCAAAGAACCATCCTCTCTATCAACAATACTGATAGAGGTATTAAATTCGGTGACGGTAAATTCCGTGGAATTCTGCTGATACTTAACGACTTCGCTTTTAGTGTGAACCAAAACAATATTGCCATCTGGGACAACATTCATCACTCTGAAATTCCTAGGGCCAACACTAGTAATAAGATAACCTATATCATATCCTAGGATCTCCCCCATAGTACGACTCATAGACCAGAAATGCTCGCCGCTTGATGAATACCTAGAAAACACACTATAAGAATGATTATCAACAAAGCTCGCGCCACTAAAGAATACCTCATCATCGGAGATCATTATTTGGGTAAAAACATCTGTACCGCCAAAATCCTCATATTCGACCCACATAAGCCTGATCTCCCACGGTGTTGATTGAGACCGCTGATTGATTTCAACCTGAAAAACATTGGGAGCCGCAAGAAGGAGGACTAGCAGAATAGGAATGAGAGTTCTCAAACTCATAATCTCTCACCCAGAGATATATCAATAAAAAGCTTGTTAGATAATAAATACCGAAG
>Ga0190367_1000685_pt1 | contig 22951 bp, 26 predicted proteins | sample 4872181011_MG_FD_171838 | JGI IMG/M metagenome (GOLD analysis project Ga0190367, IMG submission 171838) | Hydrothermal vent microbial mat bacterial communities from Southern Trench, Guaymas Basin, Mexico - 4872-18-10-11_MG | ecosystem: Environmental > Aquatic > Marine > Hydrothermal vents >...
GTTTTAAATGCATTGGAATTGGCAATTAAAGCTGGAGCACCGATAGTTGAGAACATGGTGATGCTAGGAGCATTAATAGCTTCAACGGAGATAAGTAGGTTCTTCAGCTTAAGTGAGGTGGAGGAGGTTTTAAAGTCGATTGTACCTGAGAGGTACATTGAAGTTAACATTAAAGCACTCAAACTAGGTTATGATGAAGCTAGCAAGTTAAAGTCAACATTTATAGTATAATGAAGGTTAAGTATTTTCGGTGAAATAATGGGTAGGCAGGCAGTTATAGTAATTGATATGCTTAACGACTTCATTTACGGTAAATTGAAGTGCGAAAGAGCATTGAAGATCATCCCCAACATTAAGAAGTTAATTGAGGAAGCTAGAAGGCATGATGTACCAGTAATTTATGCTAATGACTCACACATTCCTCAAGTAGACTTTGAATTGAAGAAATGGGGGCCGCATGCAATTAAGGGTACTAAAGGTGCAGAAGTAATAGATGAGTTGAAGCCTACAGAGAAGGATTATGTTATTGAGAAGAGGCGATATAGTGCATTCTATGAAACAGGACTAGACCTACTACTTAGGGAACTCAATATAGATACGCTAATTCTAACTGGAATACACAGCCACATATGCGTACTCCATACAGCAGCTGATGCATTCTTCAGAGGCTACAAAATAATTATACCAGAAGACTGCGTCACGACATTTAGAGAAGAAGACCATAAATGGGCTTTAAACTATCAAAGAGAAATTTATGGAGCTGAAATAACTAGCTCAGACAAAATAATTGAATCTTGGAAGTGCAGAGCATAAGGCTTCACCAGCACTTACACCTCAACTCCAATCTGAAAGCTCCAGTAAATATGTAAGCATAAATTATAACAGAGTATGTATCGAGGGAAAATGCATGAAAAATGAAGTTGAAAAGTCAGCTAAGCTAATTATTGAGAAGCTCCTCGCCGTAAATAGAGGGGAAAGAGTGCTGATAATTGCCGATGATAAATCTGAAATGGAAATGGTAAATGCACTATTCAACTGCTCAATTAGGATGGGTGCAGAGCCAGTAACAGTGGTAATTCCAAGTAACTGGCCATCACACACATCACTCCCAAAACCAGTTCAAGCAGCATTACAGCATGCACAAGTTGTAATTGGAATTACAAAGTCTACAGGGGCACCATCATATGATCCAGTAGTAGCCAAGCTATTGAGGGAAAAGAGGATTAGGTATATGTCAATGGTACTGAGGCCACTTGAAAACTGGATTAGTGGAGCAGCATTAGCAGATTACAACCAAGTATACTCGACAGCACAGAAGCTCGCGGAAATACTTGAAAAGGGCAGGAGAATAGAAATTGAAACTGAGAAGGGAACAAATCTAACTGCTTTAATGGAGGGCTCAAGAATAATTATTGAAGCTGGATTCGCAATTAAGCCAGGTGATTCAGCAGCATTCTCTGATGGTGAAGTATCATTTACACCATCTGAAGGATCAGCCAATGGAGTTGTAGTTGTTGACGGACCAATAGCATACATAGGTAAGCCAGCTGAGCCAATTAAGCTGATAATCAATAATGGTAGGGTAGCTGAAGTTATTGGTGGGAGAGAAGCATTAAAGTTGAAGGAGATGATGAATAAAGTTAGAAATCTAGATAACTTTGCTGAAATAGGCTTCGGAGTAAATCCAAAGGCGAGACTCAATGGCTTTTGGCAGGAGGAAAAGAAGGCACTTGGAACCATGCATATAGCTCTAGGAGACAACATCTATTATGGAGGTAAAGTTAAATGTGACATACACATGGACCTAGTAGTCTACAAGCCCACCGTTAAAGTTGATGGAAAGCTAATTCTGGACAAAGGTGCAATTAAACTGGACTGAAACTCATCTTAAAGTGACGTAAAACTCTTCCAGGCCTCCTATCAGTATGCTCTCCATGCTCTATAACGACTTCACCATTAACAATTACGTACTCGATTCCAGATGGATACTGATAGGGCTCTAAGTAAGTTGCCTTATCACTTATCTTCTCCAAATCAAATATAACGATGTCAGCCCAAAAACCTGGCCTAATAATTCCCCTATCAAATAAACCAAGCTTCTGTGCTGGTAGGGAAGTCATTTTCCTAATTGCCTCTTCAAGACGTAAAACCTTAGCTCCACTATCATCCATAAGCTCCTCACGGCTAATACCCTTAACATACTTCCTGATCACCATGGGAAATGTACCATAACTTCTAGGATGCATTTTACCTGCACTAAGCGGCCCATATGGCGCCAGCGCATATCCATCAGACCCTATCATTGATGATGGATGCCTCAATACTCTCCTAATATCCTCCTCATTATAATAGAATCCAAGCACACTTCCACGAGCTCTCTCATCAATTAATAGCTTAAAGTATGCAGTGAATGGATCGGTATTCATGCGCCTAGCTATTTCATCAAATGACAATCCTATGAATTCCTTATGCTTAGAGCAGTTAACGAGATACAGCTTATCCCACATACCCCTCTTAACAAGCCCACAAGGGCCGGGCCCAGGAACTGGCTCTCTTATCATGTCCTCCTTAACCTTCTCTCTAATTTCAGGATCCCTAAGCCTCTCAATGATCTTAGTTGCTCCACCCTCCTGAACCCATGGGGGGAGCAGTGATGATAAACCAGTGCTACCAGCAGTATATGGGTGTAAATCGCATGTTACATCTAAACCCCTACTTCTAGCTTCATCAATTAACTTTAAAGTCTCCTTAGACTTCCCCCAACCACCAATCTTGGCTGGATGATGAGATATTTGAACTGGGACACCTGCCTCCTCACCTATTCTAATAGCCTCCTTAACTGCCTCAACAATTGTCTCCCTCTCACCTCTAATGTGGCTCGCATAAATTCCACCATACCTAGCAACCACTCTACATAGCTCAATTATCTCCCAAGTCCCAGCATATCTACCAGGAGGATATACAAGTCCAGTCGATAATCCAAATGCACCAGCCTCCATAGCCTCAGCTACAAGCTTCTTCATCTCATTAAGCTCACTCTCCGATGGACTGTCAGCCCTAAAACCCATAATACATATCCTCACAGTACTATGACCAACAAGCGATGCAACATTAACCGATAAGCCTGCCTCATCAAGCACCTTCAAGTACTCCTCAAAAGTGGTCCATGTAGGCTCATAATAGCGAGCCCTCCTAGAAGCCCAATTCCTAGCCGCATCACTAGTTAATGGTGCAGCTGAAAAACCGCAATTACCTATGACTTCAGTTGTAACACCCTGTCTAATCTTGCTCTCAGCCCTAGGATTAACAAGTAAAGTGAAGTCTGAGTGGCTATGCATATCAATGAAGCCTGGGCAAACATATAAACCCTCAGCATCAATCACCTCTTCAGCATCAGCCCTACTAATTCTCCCAATAAAAGCTATTTTACCATCCCTAATTCCAATATCCACTCTAAGCCAGGGATTACCCGCACCATCAATAACCCTACCATTCACAATGGCCAAGTCAAACCTCATATGATAACACCCGCAACCACAAATTTATCTGGAAATAAAGGGAAATTATGTTTCCTATGGCATCTGAAAGAAATTAGTGAAGGAAACTGAAGATCAAATAAAACTTAAAATTTCAAGATGCCAAATAGCTAACAGTTAATTAGCAAATTAGCTATCAATGTTAATTGAGTAATATAGAGTTAAAGGTGAGAGGATGTCAAATATTAGAGTTTGGAAAAGCGAGGAACTGGGAATAGTGATAGAAATAGATTACGATAAGTGTACTGGAGTAGGCGAGTGCGTGAGAGTTTGCCCAGCTGGAGTATATGAGCTAGTTAATGGAAAATCAACAGCACCAAACGTAGATCAATGCATTCAATGCTGTGCATGCGTAGCAGCATGCCCAAACAACGCCATTAAGCACAGTTCATGCTGAAAATTACATAGTATGTAAGTAGCTTAAGCAAATTTAATGGGTAGTGTATGGAACATACCTGAATTCATACTTATACTTGCCTATTGGTATCGTCAAGGCTCTTAGAAAAAGTATTAATGAACAAAATAGTAGCAGGCCAGGCATAGGTAGCAAGTAAACCCATATTGGAACAGTTAGTAGTACTAGCAAGTTTCCCCTCAAGCTCTCAACAATCTCGGGCGTAGTTATCATTGCAGTTATATAGCTTATGTAGGGGCCAAACATTGCAAGTAATAGGAGAAGAGAATAAACATTTCTCTTCGGATTCTTAACCCTCAATAAGTAGATTATGACTGCAATTGATGATGCAAAGGTTATCCAATAACCATAAAGGGGGGTCAGCTCACCCTCAAAAATCCTGAATACTAAATCCCCATATGTACTCTCAAGCTCATAGCCCCAAGGAGAAAGCCAATTATAAAGCGGTGGGCCAACTCTAATCATTATAGGCGCAAATAGAGAGGCAAATGTAACCCCAACACCCCAAGAAATAATATGTATGGCCCTCCTAACATTCTCAACACTCAAGACAGCTTCCCCCTGAAAATAAGTTGAAGGACATTGAAATAAACCTAACCATAAAACACGACAAGCAATAACCCTAAGGTGAAATCAAAATAAAAATAAGGAAAAATCAAAAGCAATTGGAATAATATGGCTAGCTATTTCGTGAAAATGTAAGCATAATATTAAACTTAAATTAACAGCCTATCCATCTCTACTTAATGCAATTCAATTTTCAGCCCATTTCATTTGCAGTAAGACACATCTTAAATTCAATGTAAATTTCTTTAATGCTCTAGACTTATACTCCTTTACTAGTTAAGCTCTATACAGCCATGGCTATTTCTTCTTGAGTTCCCATGGATTCTTATTGGTCTTTATACCGCACTTCTTACATTCCCAGTAATATTCTATACCTATAATTCTCCCCTGCTTATTAGTTATATATCTGGGCCTTCTAATCCACTCATGATCACACTTTTTAGCCTTCGGCATGCATAATCCTCCAATGCATTCAGAGATAGCAAAAATCCCTTAAAAACTTTTTCTATGCACAAAATAATTATTTTACTTCTCAGCTAATCATAGTTTTGCTGTTACAATAGACATTAAAACTTGAATCAAAATTGAACTAGTCATAACTCCAGCTGCAATCAATCTACCTTTCTCCTTAAAGAACTCGCTTCCAAACCTTCTATCAGTATACAGTCTAAGCAATCCACCCAAGCCAAATGGTAGGATGTAGTGTGGAGGAAGTAACATTCCCATTGCAACTCCAATCATAGATGCAGGCGTCAGCAACTCTATGAGAGCACCTGCAATGCCTCCACCAATAAATAAGAATGGATCAACTGTTCCAGCAATATTCCCTGTTGCAAGCATTTTATAGTAGAACCTTAATTGGAGAAAGCTTATGGCAGGCATCACCTCATTACCGAAGCCAATAAACTTCCAAATAAATATGACGACTATTATGCTCAAGATAAGTGATGGAATCCATCCAATAAACTTAGCCTTAACTACATCCTTGGCATCAACATCAAATTCCCTCCTATACTTCAAATAGCATATAACTCCAGAACCAACCCAAGGTGAAGGTCTCAATAGAGGGAGAACCCAGTAAGCAGCATACCCCCTATATCCAGTCAAAAATATGGGCATATCGTAAAGTAGCATGCTGGCAAAACCCATGCTCATCCCCGTCTCACCAGCCATTTTAGTTATGATAACGAACTCTATGAAGCTTGCAATAAAGAAGGCATAAGCCATGAATAGAAGCGAAGTTATTGGAGGTAATGGATTTAGGGGATTTAAGAAGTAAGCCAGTACATGAACAGCAATTGCAATTGACACTAAAATGAGTAGATACCTCTTATTCTCAATTAAACCCTTAAAAAGCACCTTATATAAATGAGCATAGCCAAGCTCACCACCACCCCTACTACCACTCAACCTACTCCTAATAAATAGGAGAATTGACAGACCAAATCCACCTAAAATCATTATTCCAAGTGCAGGTGAAATAGTGAAATTAAATACAAGATTATTATAGAAGTCCATTGCAGTTTTAGCTGGCTTAATAACACCATAACTCACGAGTATTGGAGCCAAAACAAGATAGGTAAATAATCCGGAAAATAGTAGGCTTAAGGAAACCTTAGCACTCATAACATAGCCCACAGCCATAAAGCCAATGCTAAGTGAAATTGCAAATGCAAATCCCTCTGGAAGCATTGGAGTGAGGTCAATGGAAGTTAAATCCAAACCAATAAACTTAGTCAAGTATTGAATTAAAGTAATAATGAAACCCGCAAGAGCAGAGTATCCAACAATTTTAGCTACAACACCACCCTTAAAGCAGGAATCTATGAGTGAAGCTGAAATAGCAGTAAATGGGAAAACCATTTTCTTACTCCTAATGAATTCATCACTCAAAATTAAACTAAAAATCAATCCCACAATAGTGCTTAAAAGCAGAGCCAGTATAATGAAGGAAAGAGGTCCAATCCAATACTTTAAATCTAAAATCTTGCCCAAAATAACATCCCTAGAGGGAACAAGCCAAGAGGGAAGACTTGCCTGAGGCTCATTTTCAATTAAATAAATTAAAAAGCCCAAAGTATAGTGAGCTGTCAACATAGATGAACTTGCAATTAAAACAGAAGATATCTCACTTCTCCAAGTACCACCCATCAGCTTAGAAAATAGTGCATATGCAATAATCACAGTTATAGCTCCCAAACCAAAACCCATACCAAAATTGATACCTAAATAGGCATTCATACAAGTAGCTATTGAAACTAAAGCAATACTTAGGAGCACAGACCTAAGAGTTATGCTTCTCCGCCCACTAACCATCCAACGCACCTAACATAGATGAACGATGACCTATATATAAAAATTTCTATACATATCTAAGATATTTTAGACTCCCAAAACTTCCACATCAAAGCGGCAAGAGCATTTAGTTAGCATTAATGATTTTAAAGCTTAGCAGAATTCCTCAACCGCAATGCTATACTAAGAGCTCTTGAATATTGCATCACTACTCTCAATAATTCTAGCCTCCACAAAACCGCTCTTAACCACACCATAAACTGTGACTTCATCATTAACTCTTAAAACAGCTATACCTTTGAAGCGAACCTCAACTCCAGATACATTGAGAACAGTCATGTGACCATGATCATACTCTATCAGCCTGCTCGAAATCGACCACGGCCATCCGGCAGTAAAAGTCATAATTCTAGGTTTGCTTAAAACAGCCCCCTTGAACTTCACCTTAACACCATCTAGCTTCCCAATATCTGATGGCTTCACCTCATAATACCTTTCACCCTCAACCTCAACTTGAGGATAGGGTAGCTTCTTCCTCCACAGAATCATCCTCAACCACTCCAATAAACTTTAACTGAGCTAATAGCAGAATTCAACCTCTAAATTAAATTTTCTAGCTAAACTCCTGATCTTAGACCTCAATACCTCATAGTAATTCACATAGTCTTTAAAAATGATATTCTCTATTCTACCTGCGATATTCGGGTAATATTTGCGTATTGCACTCACTATTGTCCGCCAATTCTCACTTTTAATATTAAGTTTATCAGCAATAATGTAGTCCACATTTATCTGCGCAAGCTTTTCAATTAATTTTTCAATTGTCCTCTCACTTATTAAGGGTATTAGTGGACCTAGAAAAGCATATGTTCGCACATTGTTCTTCACTAGGACTTTCAATGCATTTATCCTTCTAATTACTGATGGAGCATTCGGCTCAAATACTCGTCGCACCTCTTCATCTAGACTTGTAAGCGTAAGACCCACATCAACTTCATCAAAACGCTTTATTAAATCCAAATCCCTCAAAACCAAATCAGACTTGGTGAGCACTACTAATGGGTAATTTGCTTTCAAAAGAACAGCCAATATCCTCCTAGTCACCATGTATCTTGACTCGATTAGCTGATATGGATCAGTTACACTACTTAAAAGCACTACTCCAGGCTTCGACTTCTTCAATTCCCTTGAAAGAACAGTTGGTGCATTTACCTTTGGATATACAAATGAACCCCACTCCAATTTCTCCGGTAGCTCCTTAACCATAAACCTCGCATAGCAGTAAACACAACCATGCATACAGCCCAAATAGGGATTTATTGAGTAATCCACTCCATAAATTCTACTCCTACTTAATACGGATTTGCAGTAAACTTCCTTAACAACTAATTTTCTTGACATGCCAAAATAATAGCGCAGTTCTAGATACATTTATTTTTCCATTAAATCACATTTTGATTGGAACTATGAGTAGAGCTAGAAAACGAAAATTCGTAAAGAAAATTAAGAAGGAAATTCCATGGATAGAGCATGTAATTGACAATTATAGGGATGCCCTCGATCTAAACATTAGTGGGGTTGAACTCAAGTTTTCTAGATCAAGCCTATGCATATACTGTCGGGGAGCGAGAAATTTATGCGGTAAATCTAGGTGCCCAATTATTTTGAAGTTGAGGTCCTACTTCAAGGTGAAGAAACTCATTAGCGGCTGTGAAATCACCGGATCATCTCCACCAGCAATATTTATTGGGAGATTCGGTTACCCAATGGTTTATGCCGGCCCACTCATACCACCTGAAATTGGTGATACAAGAATATACGATTACCCTGAAATGTGGATTGGACATGAAATTGACGAAATAATTGACTTCAGATTCAAGTTAGTGAGGGGAATGTTTCTCGTCAACGTTAAAAAATTTGAGAATTATGGTAAGCTAATGAGCTTAACGCAGGAAATAGCTTTAGCTGAAACCTCAGTTGATACTGAAGCTCAATTTAAAAGGGAACCTGGAAAAACGGTTTACATTGACGGTTATGTGCAGCCAATGGGGCCTTCAGCACCAATAGTTAGAATGGAAATTTCAAATCCAAAAGTTGATAGGAGAATTGAAAAGCTATATTACGACTATGATTTGAAGGCCTATGAAGCAATATTTGAACTGTACAGATTGGGAGTTCCAGTATCTAAAATTCAGAGAGCATTTAGTGCAGGTCTCTTCGGGGAAAAGAGGTTGAGGAGACTTGTACCAACTAGGTGGAGCATAACTGCCATTGATAGCATGGTTTCGAGGAGAATTAGAGATGAAGTAGTTAAGAGGAGCCCAATAATAAACGAGTATAGAGTCTATGAATTCCATGATATTGGCACCAAATTCGTAGTTTTAATGATTCCGGAGGCATGGAGCTACGAGCTAATTGAAGCATGGTATCCCGGCTCAGCATGGAATATGAGTAGTAGATCGATTGCAATTGGAGGAGATTGGGAGGATTATGGTGGAAGAACTAAGTATGCTGAAATCGGCGGATGCTACTATGCTGCTAGACTAGCCGTAACAGAGCACCTATCCAAGATAGGTAGGCAGGCATCAGTCATAGTAATGAGGGAATCTTATCCAGAACACATACTTCCACTCGGAGTATGGGTTGTCCGCGAAGGTGTTAGGAATGCGCTTAAAAGAGAACCAGTAAAATTCAGCAGCTTCAAAGAAGCACTCGAGTACCTAGGAACTAGGCTCAAAATAGATTTAAGGCACTGGATTGAGATAAGCAAGATTCTTCAGAGAGCAATTAAGCAGAAAAAGCTGAAAAGCTACATTAAAGACTAGCTTGAGGGAAAGCAATGAGCGAATTCATGTCTTTGAGGGAGAGGATAATTAGGCTACTTGAAGAGCTCAGAGAGCCCGTAACTGTAAACGACATAATATTCATGTTAAACCTCGATCCATCTAGGAGAAGCGAAGTTTATGAGCACTTAATGCACATAGCAAAAACAATTAGGAGAAAGAGCCATGGAAGAAGGGAGCTCGTCATGATCCCCCCGGAATGTAGGAACTGCGGATACATTTTTACGGAATTAAGGAAGGCTAAAAAGCCTAGCAAATGCCCAAAGTGTAGGAGCCAGAGAATTTCTCCCCCACGATTCACGATAATCGAGCACTAATAACAGCTTCTATCACAACCTTGTTTAAATCAATAACTTCATCAACAAGCTCCATTAACATCTCAATCATAAACTTCTCATTAAAGCTAATACCGCTACCCCTATCATCAGCTAGAGCAGCCCCATAATATCCATTGGCAATAAATGTATCAGCAACATTTAAAGCATCAGTAAGAAGCCCCAAATCACCAACTTGGAAGTATATTGTTACATCATTTATCACTAAAACTGGTGTTGGATCAATTAGATATTTTAGCAGTAGCTCCTCACATCTAACCCTATTCGCCCTAGCCAATTCAATCACGTCATTGGCATGCTTACCAGTTAATCTTGGAGCATAAAAGTCATTGGTCAAGTAGCTTAAACAGTCGATTTCCAAGCCGAAATTCAGCAATTTACCTCCAGCAGTAATTCCACCAACTCTAATAATGTTGGGTGCAAAGTCTAGAATAGTAATCTTATTCCTAAAGCCTAATTTCAATAGTAATTCAATAATTTTGCATGTTAATGCAGTTTTGCCCCTACCAACATCTCCAACTATCAGCATACTCTTACCAATCAAGTCTTCAATTCTAATTATCATCGAAACGAAATGCTCATAGCCAAATTTAAGCTTTAACTTTACTGAGGTCATATGAAGAGCGTTGAAGATAGCTTGAAAATGCTGGCCTTAACAGCCATATTCTCAGCGCTAGGAGTAGTCTTATCACCAGTATTCTTTCCAGTGGGGCCAACGAAGTGCTATCCATTTCAGCACATGATAAATGGAATTGCAGGTGTACTAGTGGGACCAATCTATGCGGCAATAGCTGCAACCATAACAGGGATCATAAGAAATATGCTGGGAACAGGTACAATATTCGCATTTCCAGGGGGAATTCCAGGTGCACTAGTAGTGGGAATAATGCATAAATTTCTGAGGAGAGATGAGGCAGCACTAACTGAACCAATAGGAACATTCATTGGAGCACTACTGAGCGCATATATTGTCGGGCCTGCAGCCGGTAAAACAATGGCGCCAGAAATATTTGTAATAGCATTTCTAATGAGCAGCATTCCCGGATCAATTCTAGGATACATAATCTTGAAGATCATTAGAAGAGCACTTAGGGCATAGAATTTTGTGCAATTGCACAAAATTTATATTTCACTAGCATTACATTCTACTCGGAGGTGAAAAGTATGGCCTGGTTTGGCTGGGGAGGATGGGGCAGAAGAAGAGGATGGATGGGTCCATGGCCTGGTAGAGGTCCATTTAGCTACTTACCACCATGGCAGAGACCTGGATGGCTATTTGGTAGAGGAGCATGCTGGTGGCTCTTCGGATGGCCATGGGGCATGAGATGGTTCATGCCATACATGGGATACTATCCATACTACATGTATTATCCATGGATGATGTGGATGTACTATCCAATGTATTATACGCCATGGTTTAGGCCATGGTGGTGAAAAGATGAATCCGTACTACTGGTGGTATTATTCACCATATTATTTCCCAATAATGCCGCCAGTAGCATTCATCTATGATCTTTACGGATTAATGCTGGCAACATATTATTGGAAATTATACTTAGAAATATTTAAAATGATGATGGAAACTTGGAGTAAAAGCTTTGAAGCAATGTTTAAGACCCTTGAAATTCAAACCAAGCAAGCAACAATGTAATATACTTGAAAAATAATTATAGTACGGTGGAAAAATGTCAGGGCAGGGTTATAGTAGAGGTAGGAGAAGAAGATTCAGATGGATGCCATATTGGTATATGCCGCCTCCACCACCAATGCCACCACCAGCACCAACTACACAGCAACCATCAACTCAGCAACAAACGCAACAGCCGTCACAACAAATGATTCCGCAAATGCCGCAATATACCTATCCGCCTTATCCAGCATATCCATATTGGTATATGCCGCCTCCACCAATGCCACCATTAACACCTGAAGAAGAACTTGAAATGCTTGAAGATTATAAGGCAACATTAGAGGAAGAATTAGAGGATTTAAAAGAGGAAATTAAGGGTGTTGAGGAAAGAATTAGAGAGTTAAGGGAGATTATTAAGAGAAGAGGAGAGAGCTAAGTTAATTCTATAATGTAAATTCCATACTTTTTTATTTTATTTAAATCATAATACTCAGCTAATGGTATCTTATATACTCTCCTAACTTTTTTAGTTATACTTCTACCAGTATATTCATTCTTATTTGGATCCCACTCTCTAAGTACTAGTAAATCTCCCTCTGAAATTTCGAAATCAGCTAATCTAATTTCAAAATTCTTTTCACCATTAACTATCATTTTAAACCATTTGGGAAGTATCTTTTTCTCAATAATTCTAGTCAAATTATCAGCTTCCAATTTATGCTAATGCACGTCTAAGTTCACGTCCAATTTCCTCATAACGCCTAATGTCTTCCGGCTTTAAGCTTGGTGGAACAACTTTAAGTGCTTGTTCGAAGTGTTTCATACTAACTGGTCTAGGCTTGAATTTCTCTCTTAAAGCTATTAGAACGGCCTCTCTACATACTGCTTCAATATCAGCTCCAGTATATCCCTCAGTCATTTCAGCAAGTTTTTCTAGGTCTACATCTTTATCTAGGGGTGTATTTCTAAGATGGATTTTGAATATTTCTAGTCTAGCCTTCTTATCCGGTGGCGGAACATAAACTATTCTATCAAATCGACCTGGTCTTAGAAGTGCTGGATCAATTATATCTGGTCTATTTGTAGCTGCAATTACAACTACATTTTGAAGCGGAACTATTCCATCCATTTCAGCTAAGAGCTGATTAACCATTCTATCAGTTACACCTGAAGTATCAGTTCTAAATCCCCTAGCAGGTGCAATGGCATCTATTTCATCAAAGAATATTACGCATGGAGCAGCCTGCCTAGCCCTCCTAAATACCTCCCTTATAGCCCTCTCAGACTCACCAACCCACTTACTAAGCAACTCCGGCCCTCTAACCGAGATAAAGTTCGCTTCACTCTCAGTTGCAACAGCCTTGGCTAGCAAAGTCTTACCTGTTCCAGGGGGACCATAAAGCAGTATTCCCTTAGGCGGCCTAATACCCATCTTCTCAAATACTTCCGGATCCTTAAGCGGCCACTCAACTGCCTCACGCAGAATCTGCTTTACATCCTCTAAACCACCAATATCACTCCACCTAACCTCAGGCACCTCAACATAAATTTCCCTAAGCAGAGTTGGCTGAATATACTTCATTGCCTCCAAGAAGTCCTGCCTAGTAACCTTGAGCTTTTGAATTACATCAACGGGTATTTTGGGCTGAGACAAATCTATTTGAGGTAGAAATCTCCTCAATGCAGTCATCGCAGCTTCGCGTGCCAGTGCAGCCAAATCCGCACCAGTATATCCGTGAGTCATCTCAGCAAGCTCATCTAAGTTTACATCCTCAGCTAAAGGCATGTTCCTCGTATGAACTTGAAGAATTTCCTTCCTACCCCTCTTATCTGGAGGCCTAATCTCTATTTCACGGTCAAATCGGCCAGGCCTCCTCAATGCTGGATCAACTGCCTGAGGCCTATTAGTCGCCCCTATAACTATGACCTTACCCCTCTCCTTCAATCCATCCATTAATGCTAGGAGCTGAGCAACAACTCTACGCTCAACTTCACCCGTAACCTCCTCCCTCTTAGGCGCAATAGCATCTATCTCATCAATAAATATTATGGCCGGCGCATTTTCCTCAGCCTCCTTAAATATTTCCCTAAGCCTAGCCTCCGACTCGCCATAATACTTGCTCATTATCTCAGGACCATTAATTGAGAGGAAGTAGGCTCCAACCTCATTAGCCAAAGCCTTAGCTAACAGAGTCTTACCTGTTCCAGGAGGGCCATGGAGGAGAATCCCCTTAGGCGGCTCAATACCCAAATGCTTGAATAGCTCTGGATGCTTAAGTGGCAACTCCACTATCTCCCTAATCTTCTGCTTAGCTTCCTCTAAATCACCTATATCCTCCCAAGTAACCCTCGGAACACCCCTAACCTCAACTTCCTTAACCGGCTTCTCTCTAACCTGGACATCAGTATCTAAAGTGACATAGACGTGCTGCGTTGGCTGAGTGGATACAACTCTAAATCTCAGCTCAGTTGTAAATGCTGGAATAACTATTAATTCACCCCTCGATATGGGCTTACCCATTAACTGATCCTTAATGTAATCGGCGAAACCTGCACCAAACATTATGGGCTCAGTTGGAGCTAAAACAACTCTCGATGCAGGTGAAACTGCAACTCTCCTAATTGAAATATAATCTCCAATACCAACACCAATACTCTCCCTCACAATACCATCAATCCTAGCTATTCCAGCACCCTCATCACTCATATAGGCTGGCCAAACCTGACATACAGCTGAACCCTTAGAGCCAATCACCTCAACAAAATCACCAGCATCAACACCAAGCTCCCTCATCACCCTCCTCTCAAGCCTAATGATCTTGCGCCCAACATCCCTAGCCTTAGCCTCAGCAACCCTAACTCGAACCTCTCTACTCACACAAAACACCCCTAAAGCTAATGATTTAATGCGAAAGTGCAATTAAAAAATTAACGCCCAAAATTAAAGTTAAAATTAAGCTCAGCTAGAAGTCGCTCATCACAATTCAGCCGCTCCAACCCCTCTTCATCGCCATAGGCTATTTGGAGAAACAGGCTTATTAACTAAACTCATACTTCAAGTAAGCCTTAGTAACTCCACGCCTATTAATTAGGCCGACAACCTCATCACCACGAACAACCACCAACCTACCAATATTCCTCCCAATCATCAGTTCAGCAGCCTCCCTCACAGTAGATCTTGGAGAAACAGTGATTGGCGGAGTAGACATAACATCTGAAACTCTTGGACCACTACGTGGACCACTCTCAGACTCAAACTGCGGACGAGCAAAACCCCTCCTCAACAAATCCACTTGCGTGACCACTCCAATCAACCTACCGCTCTCTCGCTCGAAAACTGGTAAACCAAGGTACCTATACCTCAACATCTTATACCAAACCTTTGATAATGGATCATCAGAATAAACATAGCTCAACACCTCATCCATATAGCTTTCAACGGGTTCAAGGCCCCCACGAAGCTGCATATCCAGCGCATAGGCTATGAAGTGCTCGAGGCCGAAAACACCCAAATACTCCATGCCACCTCCAACAACAGGGGCATACCATTCATCAGCCTCAATAAGCTTGGAAGCAGCATCACGCACATCATCGTTTGGACTCAAAGTTATTCTCGGATAATCCATAACCTCCCTAACAAGAGCATTCGACCTAGTTGCAGTTATCCTCAAAACCTCAATTCTAGTCAAAACGCCAACTAGCCTATCACCATCAAGTACTGGAAGCAATCTAACCCCACTACTCCTCATTAAAGCCCTCGCATAGCTAACAAGAGAGCCTAACTGAACGGAGGGATGCTTCCTATCCATTAAATTTGAAATACGCAAATCCATGTATCCTCCAATGCGCCAACAGAGAACAAGAGTGCTCAGCTTCAAATAAATTTACTGCTTACTCTCAACCTCTCCTTCACCTTCCTTCTTCATTAGCTCTTCAAGCTCCATTTTCTCCAATTCCTCAGGCGGCTTCGCTATCTTGGAAACACGCTCTAAAATCCTCATAACCCTCATTGGCTCCGGCGTATATAGCATGAATAGCTCCCTCCTACCCTTAAACACTGATACAAACTTCCTCTCAACATTAGCAATAAACCTAAATTCAGGTTTCAACGGTATTTTCCTATCCTTTATTGAATCAATTATCCCATAGTTAGTAATCTTGTATGCTGCAAGTGATGGAACAAATGGGGCCGGTAGGAAAAAGAGCAGTATGAATAGAACTATTAGTGATAGCTCGAAGATGTAGGGGTACAGTATTAGCATTATGAGAAAGTAGAGCGCCAATAACCCAATAGTCCTCATGTACCTGCGCTTCTTATCCCTATCCTTAAGCTCAGTCGCATCAACTTCATAGAACACCTCTATTTGGGGTCTCGATTCAGACAAAGCTTCACCTCAAAATACTTTATCATGCAGCTAACTTAAAAGCTTCCTCAACTTCTCCTCAACACTAAAGCCCATCCCCCTCATAACTAGCCTCTCCCAGCTTCTTAGAGCCGGGCAAATATAGCATCCAATCCTATAGAAGCCCTCAATATACAGCCTATTGAGAGGTAGGCCAACGTAGATTGGATAGAGTTGAGCAAGCCATGTTGGCCAAAACTTCATGGGTGCAAGCTGAAAAACAAATTCATGCCTCCTAGCAGGAGCCCTCATGCTTCTAAGCCTAGACTCCACATCTCTATCACCAACAACAACCACAGGATTATCACTCAACCTCCTAATAGCCCTATACAGCGCACTTATCTTCAACTTAGTACACCACCTATTCTCAATTGAAGGTAAACCCCTACTCCTCAACTCCCTATCAATACCAGCATGCTCAAACTCAACCTTCAAGCCAAGTCTCCTAGAAACTTCCTCAACATACTCAATGGTCTCCGGAAACTCAAGCCCAGTATCAATAAACACTGGCACTACATCCTTAAACACCCTTAGTGCAAGTATTAGTGCACAAGTACTATCCTTCCCACCACTCCATGGAACAATTACATCCCCAATACCCCTGAAATTCTCAAGAAACTTCATTGAAATATGCTCATGAAGCTCAATAACACTCCTATTCAAATTCAATAAGTCCCTCAGCTCAACATCATAGCGGGCATTAGATATCCTCTCCACCTTAATATTAAAGCCTTCATCGGGAATGGTTAGCTCAGCTATCTTAATTGGACCAGAATATACGTGGTGCAAGCCCCCAAAATCCCTAATGAATAGCGGATATGAACCAACATCACCAATATGCTCTGAAAGTAGCTTAACTGCTCCATCAAAACCCAAGAAAACATCAGTTGCAGGGCTCTCCGACCTACAAATAATTGCTTCAGCTCTCCTAGTGAAGTGATAGGCCTTAGCAGTCCAGCCAGCTATATTTCGAATTTTAGCTCTACCCCTCTCAATAGCATAGTATATTTCAGTCAATCTCGCATTCCTAATCTTATTCTTATTCACCAATTGAAATGCAACATTATCTCCAAACTCACCTTCCAATTCAAGCAGCTTCTCGTCTTCCCTCGCAATTAGAACTAAGTAGTAGTTTTCATCATCAATTATCGACTTCAACCGATCAAGAGCTGCTTCAACTGAACGCACACCACCCAAAGTTCTAATCTCAATGTTCCAATCACTCTTAAACCTCTCAAGTGCAGCTCTCACAGCATCAGCATCCCTCTTAGCCCTAACAACGATTTTAAACATCACTTATCACTTGAAAAACCAATTACTTCTCATCAATATTTTAGCTAAAAGCAGCCCAGCCCTAGACAGCTTAACTGGAACATTTCTCTCACTAATTGAACCAGCCTCTATTAAACCTGCATCCCTCAGCAACCTCAAATTCCACTTAACCGTTGACTCAGGTAAATTAAGTTTCCTCGAAATCTTCTTTGCAAGAGATGTCATGGTATCCTTACCATTCTGATTCTCATAAACTTCAATCAATATCATTTTCTGCCTCTTATTGAGCTTAATTAGTGCAAAGCGAATGAAGGTTCTCTTCCAATATTCACGTTGATCTTCCACTTCGGTGCTTGAGTTCCTCGATAAATGCAGTGCACTAGAAATCTTCGTTACAATCCCCGCATGGAATCACCATTAAATGGAATCACACAATTAGCTAATTAGCTTTACGGAACCCTAAACTCACCCTTAACTACACCAGCATCAGCTCTCTCCCGCTCCGTTAGCTCAAAAATCTTCCTGATCAACTCAATTTCACATTCACTAGGAACTCTACCCCTCCTAGAGTATACCCTCTTCATGGTTTCAATTGCAGATTCAAGCTTCAACTCATAGGCTCCAAGTCCAATGGACTTCGCATATATGGTGAAGGAGGGTACATCCTCATACACCACTCCATAAAGATGAGAGGCAACACCTATACATTTACCAGTCCAAATCCGGCATCCAATAGCAGTCTTAACGTGATCCGCCATGAAACATCCAACCTTAATTCTACCACTACTAACACCCTTAACCTTGACAATTCCATAGGTATTCTTTAAATCTGAAGTCACGGTCAATGCACCCAAATTAACCCACTCGGAAATGTATGAGTGGCCGATGAAGCCCTCATGATACATATTAACATAGCCATAAAGAATGGACTCCTCAACTTCACCGCCAACCCTACAGACCTCCCCAATGCTAGAGCCACCCCTAATCCTTGCACCACTCAAAATCAATGAATCCCTACCTATGTAGCATGGACCCTCAATTCTAGCTGGACCATAAACTGTAACTCCATCATCAATGTAAACTGGCCCCCGCCTAGCATCAATATTAACATTACCTTCAATCTCAACATTACTTGAAATGTACATATCCCCATAACTGCCATAAATGACCGTCCTACTGTCAATTGAGCAGTAGATTCCTGGAGAACCAACTTTACGCTTAAAATCCAATCTAAGAAACTCGCTATTCAAATCCACCAGGTCCCATAAGTAGCCTATTAAATCAATATCCCTGGACTCAAACACTTCTAAATCACTCTTCAACTTAATTAGGAAATCTCGCAGGCCAAGCGGATTCTCCTCAACTACGCTTCTAAGCCCACTAACATGTTCACTGCCAATTTTCGCAGCCGCAACATCCCCATTAACATCAGTTAATATGAAACTATCATGCTTACCCATCAACTCAGCTATTAAATTAATCGAGCTCCCGCGGGGAATAAGCCTACCATTAACTAATAGCAGTTCATCTGCATCTCCAAGTGAATTTACTTGGCAATGGCTTCTCCTTTCAAGCTCCACCTTCACTAAATAGTCTCTCACAACTAAAACTACTGGATAGCTGAAATAGCTTAGAAGCTTATCCAGTATACTATCAAACCCCAACTTCAACTCAAAAACTGGCTTAACATAGGTTAGTGGAAGCAGATTTTCATATTTATAATCCTCGAACACTACTAAGTGCAATTTAATATTCACCAATAAACTATAAGCTCTAAACAACACTATTTATTGCTTTCACTCGAGGAAATCTAAAGTGGAAGATAAATAGCTCCAGATAGCCCATAGAATAGTGGGAGGACCTTGAAGGGACACCTAGTATTTGTAGGTCACATCTCAATGGATAGAATTATTAACATTCATGGAGAAAGAGAGCAACCAGGTGGAGCAGCACTATATGCCGCAATTGCAGCCAAAACACTTTATCCAGATGTCAGAATAGTATCCGCTGTTGGCAAAGACTTCAAATACTTTGACATGCTAAAGCTATTCGATAAGCATGAAATTAGAGTTGTAGATGTACCCTCAACACGATTCACCATAAAGTACGATGAAAACTGGAAAGCCAATTACTCTAAAATAAGCATTGGAGCTGGAAAGCATATCAAATTTAATAGCATACCAATTTCATGGCTAACATCAAATTCCATAGTACACCTCTCACCAATGAAACCAACTAAGGTAGAAAAGATGATTGATAGAATAAAGAGAATTTCCCCAAAAGTAAAGGTCTCCGTCAATACGTGGAGTGGATACATGAAATCCAAAGAAAACCTAGCCGCTTTAAGAAGAATTGCCGCTAAGGCAGACTTCTTCATTCTAAATGAAAGCGAAATCAAGGCAATGACGAAAACAGACTCACTAGTACATGCATTGAAAATTGTGGAGAGCAATATGCTTGTAGTAACGCTTGGAGAGCTTGGAGCAATAGTAAAGTTAAACGATGAAGTCCTAATGATACCAGCACTACGCCCAGTAAGAGAGGGAGTAATTGATGTGACAGGTGCAGGAGATTGCTGGTGTGGAGCATTCCTAGCAGCTTATAAGATTAGCAGGGACATATTCAAGTCAGTTATAACTGCATCCATAATTTCAAGCATAAAGTGCAGTGGATGGGGATTTGAAAAACTACTAAAATTGAAGTTCAATGACATAAATGAAGTAGCAGAGTACATAATTAAGATTAAAGATAGGTTAGTGCAAAAAAGCATCACAGAGTATTTAAGAACTTGAAAACCCAAGAAGCTTTTCCTTCATAGCCATAATCCTCCAAAGCTCATCTTGAATCGGCTTCTTAACCTCAACGGCACTACCATCACTTCTAACTAGAACCATCCCATCATCAGTAATTTCACCTATAATTGAAGCACGAATACCCTCAGACTTCAATCTCTCAACAATTTCACTAGCCTTACTTGCATTCGCCGTTATTATGAGGGAGCCAGAGCTAATGGTTTTCAGAGGATCAACTTTCAGCAACTCACAGATCATCCCTGTCTCCTCATTAACTATCACCCTGTTCTCATAAATCCTAAACCCTCTTCTCGAAGCCATAGCTAGCTCCTGCAATCCACCTAAAACACCACCTTCAGTCGGATCATGCATTGCAGTTACACCGCCAACTTCAATAGCTACCATTGCATCCCTCAGCACACTTAAGTACTTTATATATTCCTTGGCCCTCTCAATCACTTCAATTGGCAAATACCTTTTTAGGAAAGATTCAAATTCATGAGCAAAAATAGCAGTGCCCTCAATAGCGGCACCTTTAGTCAAAATTATTTTATCGCCAACCCTAGCACCACTACTCGTAACATACTTGTCCTTAGGGGCCTCGCCCATAGCAGTTGAAATAACTATTGGCCTATTTAAGCCAGGGGTAACTTCCGTATGACCACATACAATCGATATGCCAAGCTCCCTAGCAGCTCTATCCACTTGCTCAGTAATTTCATCAAGCAATTCAATTGAAGCACCTTCAGGTAGGAGTATGACCAGTGAAATCCACCTCGGCCTAGCACCCCTAACAGCAACATCATTAGAACTAACATTCACAGCAAGCCAACCAATATTCTCAACTGCACCAGTAATTGGGTCTGAATGCACAACCAAAACTCTATCACCAAAATCTATTATCGCTGCATCCTCACCTATTTTAGGACCAACAATAACCCTCTCATCCCTAACTCCAAGCCTCCTAAAAACTACTTCCTCAAGAACTCTCGGTGGAAGCTTACCTAAGCAAAGCCTACTCCACATATCCAGCTCCCCCAGCAAATTATCAGCATCAAGCAGCCCTAAGGCATCACATACCATTGATATCGAATTAAATTGGCTCCAAGTCGATTTACAATAAAGCCTATTTAACTCAATATTTAAGCTTAAGTATATGAGCCAATGAATCAAATAAATGTGGAAATAAATGAAATAAAGAAGTTAAAGGAGGAAATTAGAAGCAGAATCTGGAGGCTAATGGAAGAGAAAAATATAGCCTCATTTCCAAGGCCAGTTTATGGTAGAATACCAAACTTTAAGGGCTCCGAAATAGCAGCGAAAAATATCCTAAAACTCGAATTCATTCGCGAGGCTGAAGTCGTAAAAGTGAATCCGGATTCCCCTCAAAAACCAGTTAGAGAACTGCTATTGAAAATGGGTAGGAAAGTCATTATGCCTACACCGAGGCTCAAAAGAGGATTCCTTTTAATCAACCCATCAAAGATTCCAAGAAGTGAAATAAGCTTTGCATCTACAATTAGAGGGGCATTTATATGGGGAGAGCCGATCAATTTGAAATCCCTACCCAAAATAGATGCCATAATTGTTGGATCAGTTGCAGTATCACTAGATGGCTATAGAATTGGTAAGGGTGGGGGATACAGTGAACTCGAATATGCAATTCTAAGGGAAGTGAATGCAATCGATGATGAAACTCCAGTCATAACTACTATACATGAAGTCCAGCTAGTAGATGAAGTACCACGTGAAGATCACGATGTACCAGTAGACTTCATAGTGACACCTATAAGAGTAATCGAGGTTAAACCGAGAAAGCATAAGCCAAAGGGCATAATTTGGGAAAAGATAACTCGTGATATGATGAGGAAAATGCCAATTCTACTTGAACTCAAGAGGCTCAAAGAGCAATAGCTCACTTAAACTTAACTTCACCAATACTTGAAGTACACCTATACCCCGCAAAGCCCTCAATAAGCTTACTAGAGCCCCTAAGTACTTCAAGAAAAACTTCAACCTCACGCTTATTCACCCTATTTACTGGAACCACATAATCAAACTCCTCCCATGCAACATGAACATAGTTCAGCTTGTACATTTGAGCCAAATACTTTAATGTTAGGCAGAAGTCAGCTCTACCCATGGCCACCTCCCTCACAGTATCAAAATGAGTTTTGAATTCAGTTTCAAAACCCTTAATTGAGCTCGAATTAATACCCCACTCCCTAAGCAGATATTCAAGATACAGCCGCGTACCGGATCCTCTATTGCGATTAGCAATTGAAAGCATTCCATCTGAGAGCTCAGCTATTAAATCACTTAAGCTAGTGAACTTTAAGCCAGGCCTAAATGCAAATACGAGCTCCCTCAAATAACCCTCAATCAAAACTACTTGACCTCTTAAAAGAAACCTCTCAATGTAAGGCTTATTATAGCACTTCCTCTCCGGATCATAGAGATGAATTCCGGCAATATCTGCTTCACCTAAAACCATGCTTGCAAGCCCACCCAAAGAACCCGTCCAATAAGCCTCGATATCATCTACTCCCCTAAGCCTACTGAGACCAATTAAATACTCTAAAAGCGGGTCATGACTGCCAATTACAGTTAGACGTGCATGACTCAATTGCTCTACAATTGGAACCTCACCTAAAAACTCGATTTGCGGCCTAATTCTCTCAACGACAGAATAATATTTTCTGAGGAGAGCTTTACCATAGTCAGTTAACCTTGTACCCCCACCACCCCTGCCACCCCTCTTAGCTTCGACAAGTTTAACTCCAAGCATTCGCTCAACTCTCGAAATATGCTCCCATACCCGCGAATATGGGAGACCTAAACTTTTACATGCAGATAATAGGCT
>Ga0190367_1000686_pt1 | contig 22941 bp, 24 predicted proteins | sample 4872181011_MG_FD_171838 | JGI IMG/M metagenome (GOLD analysis project Ga0190367, IMG submission 171838) | Hydrothermal vent microbial mat bacterial communities from Southern Trench, Guaymas Basin, Mexico - 4872-18-10-11_MG | ecosystem: Environmental > Aquatic > Marine > Hydrothermal vents >...
TCGCTGAGGAAAGGCCACCACCTGCCTTGCCTAGGCCGACGACGCCGACTACCCTGGCCTTTGAGACTGCCAGGGCAGAGAGGATCTTCCCACCACCTCCGCCTCCATCGCCTCCCAAGCCAGCTGAGGCTGAGAAGCCCAAGCCGCCTGCCCCTACTCCTCCGCCCAGGCCCCCCGAGGTAGAGACGCGGCCACCTGAGGAAGCCGGGAAGCCCGAGGCCAGGCCGGGCTTAGAAAAAGATGAGCTGGAGAGGATAATGCGTATATTAAGGGAGCGGCGCAGACGTGCTTGACGCGGCCGGAGCTGCGCGCTTTACCACTGCTTTTTGCTCAATATATCATGAAGGGTGACCATGACCCACGCCCGTGAAGCTTTCCTCTTATGGGGATTTTGGCCCCACAATCTGTACAACGCATGTGCTCATCTAAACGCCACTCAACGATCTCGAAGCCCATGCGCTTTATCACAGGTCTCCCGCACCCCGGGCAGTAAGTGTGCTCGCAGGGGTTCCCGGGCAAGTTGCCCACGTAGACATACCTCAGGCCGGTCTCCACTGCTATGTCGTAGGCTTTCTGGAGTGTAGAGGTAGGCGTAGGGGGCTTGAAGAGCATTTTGTAGCAGGGGAAGAAACGGCTGAAGTGTATGGGCGTGTCAGGGCCTAAGTGCTCATAATGCCACTTACAGAGGGCCTTGAGTTCTTCTTCGCTATCGTTCAGGCCGGGGATGAGGAGCGTAGTGGTCTCCACGTGAATGCCCTTCTCCTTCATGGCCACCACGGCCTGGAGCACGCTCTCCAAATCGCCCTTGCAGTAGCGTCTATAGAAATCATCGCTGAAGGACTTCACGTCCACGTTGGCCGCGTCTATCAGGCCAGCTACGGCATCTAGGGCCTCGAGCGTGATGTAGCCGTTGGTGACAAGCACGACCTCTAAGCCCTCGCGCTTGGCCAGTTTGCCCACGTCCTCCACATACTCCAGCCAGATCAGGGGCTCGTTGTAGGTTATTGATATAGAGGGGCAGCCATATTGCTTGGCCAGGCGCACGACCTCCTCGGGCCCCATGCGCACGGTCCGGTATTCCTCTGGCTTGGCCATGGAGATGTGGTAGTTCTGGCACCAGGGGCACCTGAAGCTACAACCCACAGAGCTTATGGAGAAGGTGAGGCTGCCGGGCTCGAAATGGAAGAGAGGCTTCTTCTCTATGGGGTCCACCGCGCTAGCCGATACCTCGCCGTAGATGAGGCTGAAGAGTTTGCCGTCCCTGTTCTCGCGCGTGCCGCAGAAGCCCCGCTCGCCGGGCTTTATCACGCAACGCCTTGGGCAGATAGTGCACCTCACTAGCCCGCCCTCTAGCTTCTCGTAAAACCTGGCCTCCTCAGCTGGCATGACCGCTCATCAGAAAGACGTTAGGGTGGGATATTAGCCTTAAGGAGGCGTAGCAGGACGCTCCAACTTTATAAAGTTCAGTATAGCAGGATGCTGCAGGTGGGATGAAATGAGCGAGGAGGCAGTGACCAAGGTAAGCGAGTTCCTCAAGAAAATGGGCTTAGAATACCGCTACATGGACGAGGAGAAGATCTTTGTGGTCCCCTTCGCCTCCGAGAAGACGGGCAGGAAGTTCAACGTCCTCATCGTGGTGAGGGGGGATTGGGTGACGGCGGCCGCGATAGCAGCTAGGAGAGAAGAGCTGCCCCGTGACGTAGATGAAAAAGAGCTCTATAAATTGCTCCTAAGGCTTACCTTCGAGCTCAGCGAGGTGACCTTCGGGCTGACGGAGCACGGCGATATAGTAGTCCACGCGGAGAGCCACGTGAAAGCCCTGGAGTTCGAGAACTTCAAGGTAGAGCTCGGCTCCGTGGTTTTCGGCATGGAGTACTTCACCAGGGAGATCATGCCCAATTACCCGAGGATAAAAGTGCCTAAGGACCTCTCACGACTGGTTTACCTCGTCTGAGGGCAAGGAGGCGGTAGGCGTGGGCAGGTTCCTTCAGTTCTTCAAGCCCATCTCCAGGTTCCTGCCCGAGGTAGCACCGCCCGAGAAGAAGCCGAGCTTCAGCGCAAGGATGGCGTGGACAGGTGTGGCCTTAGCCGTCTACCTGGTTATGTGCAACACGCCTCTCTACGGCGCCCCCAAGGGCGCTGACCCGTTCTATTACCTGCGCGTGATCTTCGCATCGAGGCGCGGCTCCCTCATGGAACTCGGCATAGGCCCGATAGTCACGGCTGGCCTGGTGCTCCAGCTCTTAGTGGCCTCGAGGATGATTGAATGTGATTTCACGGACCCAGAGGACAGAGCGCTCTTCACGGCAGCTAACAAGTTCTTCTCCATACTGCTGACGGCCGTGAACGCGCTAGCTTACGTCATAGGCTACTACGTGGCACAGTTTAACCTGGACTTCACTAAGGCCAGCATAATATTCATCCAGCTAGTGATAGCCGGTATCGTGCTGATCTTGCTTGACGAGATGCTCCAGAAGGGCTGGGGCTTCGGGAGCGGCATAAGCCTCTTCATCCTGGCTGGCGTAGCCGAGAGCGTGCTCTGGGATACCTTCAGCCCCATGCCCTCCATGTCCGATAAGTATTACCACGGCGCCCTCATAGCCACCGTACAGTGCATCATGGCCGGCGATTGGAAGGCCCTCTACGATAGGCAGCGTAGCCCCACCTTCCTCAGCATGATAGCGACCATGCTGGCCTTCCTCGTCTGTATCTACCTCCAGAGCACACGCGTGGAAATACCCATCTCCTACGCGCGTTACAGAGGCTTCAGGAGCCGTTATCCCATTAGCCTGCTATACGTGTCCAACATACCCGTGATATTCGCCTCCGCCCTCTTCGCCAACATATACTTCGTCGCCCAACTCCTCTGGGCCAACTATAACAAGGACGGGACCAACTTCTGGCTTAACCTCCTGGGCGTCTTCGAGGAAGAGCGGTACAGAGCACGGCCGGTAGGAGGCCTCGTCTATTACCTGGTGGCCCCCAGGGGCATAAATGACGTAGCCCAGGACCCCCTTAGGGCCGTGATATACCTAGCCATAATGATCGGTTCGTGTGCCCTCTTCGCCAGGCTGTGGCTCGAGGTAGGCGGTCTCGACCCGGCCACGGTGGCCAGGCAGATCGTGCAATCGGGCCTGCAGGTCCCGGGCTTCAGGCGCTCATACCAGGCCGTGAAGAGGCTGTTGGAGCGCTACATCCCCACTACGACCGTGTTAGGCGGCATCTTGGTCGGCCTGCTGGCCGCCATCTCGGACTTCTTGGGCACCTTCGGCACCGGCACAGGCATACTGTTGGCCGTAGGCATCATATACCAGTACTACCAGCTGCTCGTGAGGGAGCACATAGAGGAGATGTACCCAGGCCTCGCCAAGCTCCTCGGCACTAGTTAAGCCTGGCCGGCCTCAGTTCGTGCCCGCCAGGCCCAGCTTCGCTTTTACCTCACGTTCAAGCGCGTCCTCAGGCATCAAGTCTCCCCGCACGATCACCTCGTCCCCTATGGCTATACTTGGGGTGCTGGCTACGTTATACATCAGTGCCTCTATCTGGCCATCCGGGGTGTCAACGCGGATCTCCACGTATTTTAAACCGAGTTTCTCAGCTACTCTGCGGGCCACCTCCTTTGCTTTCGGGCACTTCGGGCAATTAGGCTGGACAAAGACCTTGAGCTCCATGGCCTCTCAGGAGGCCCGGGGAAGCTGTGCCTTATAGCGGGAACTCCCATATCGCTATCTTACTCATAGCAACCTACTGTATCTAGGCAAAAGTTATACTCATCCCCCGTGCCCGAGAGCAAGGTGACCGGCCTTAAGCGCCCTTAAGCACCTCGTCGTGACGGTCTTATTGGACAACGAGCCTCATTGCCTCGATCTGGTGACGGATTGGGGTCTATCGCTTTACGTGGAAGCCAGGGGAGGGCATTTCAGATTACTCATGGATACTGGTAGCTCATTTGATAAGCTTTTGCGGAACGCCCGTGCCCTGGACATGGATCTGCTCGCCCTGGATGCGATATTTATCTCCCACTGGCACGCCGACCATTACGGCGCCCTTCCTGACCTCTTAGGCCTCCTGGGCAGTGATGTAGAGGTCTTCGTGCCGAGGAAGCCGGGCTGGCTCACGGCACGCCAGTTAGGGCGGCTTGAAGTCAGATTGGTGGAGGCGCGGGAGCCCATGGAGATCTCGCCGGGTCTCTGGTCCACTGGCGATATGGGTGGTGAGCATGCCCTAGTAGCAGCGCTCGAGGGGCGAGGCGTGGTGGTAATGACTGGTTGCTCGCACCCGGGGCCCGAGACCGTGGTCCAGAGGGCGTTGGACATGCTTAAGGGGCCGGGCCACGCCTTAATAGGCGGCCTCCACATACATTCTTATCACGAGGGGCTCAGGCTAGGGCGCTTCCTCTCGGGCGCCGGCTTCAAGCTCATTTGCCCCTGCCACTGCACGGGCCCAGAGGCCAAGAGGGGCATTATAGAGGCCTTCACGGGCACCACGCTCCAGTGTGGCGTCGGCAGGCGCCTAGAGCTCTGAGGGAGCACGACAGGATGAGGAGAAGCTTATAAATCCCCTGGGCAGCCGACCTTACCGGGTCCCCCGGTAGCTCAGCCTGGTAGAGCGTCCGGCTGTAGCGGGCGCCCCGAGGGCGTCCCGTGGCAGCTCGCCAGGCTGACACGCCTTGGCGCCCGTGGGGACCGGATGGTCGCTGGTTCAAATCCGGCCCGGGGGACCACCACCAACCATCATTAAACAATACCACTTCTGTCCGAGGATTATCTACTTCGCTGAGGTTCTGGGTTTCAGGGAGAGGAAGACGGAGAGCATGGAACACGGCCATGAAGAGCATGAGAAGCTGGCTAAACTAGACCTCAGGCGTAAAACGCTCTTTGGGCGCCGGGAGATCCGTATTATTGAGAGGTGGGTAAGGCTCAACATAGCTTCTGAGAGGCTCGGGCTGACGGAGCACGGTAGATCTAATTGCCCTGACCGAGGATGGGTTAATCGTGGTAGAGTACAAGCACTCTACCCCGCCTGAGAGGCCGCCGAGAGGGCATGCGTACCAGGCGGCGGCTTATGCTATGTTAGCTGAGGAGCATTTCGGTAAGACGGTAAGGAGCTTTTATATCTACTATGACGATGGGTGTTCGTCAAAGGCCTTCAAGTTCACCTTGACTAAACATCTCAGGGATCACGTCCGTTGGACTGTCAGGAAGATAAGGGCCATAATAGAAGGAGAAGACCTCCCAAGAGCCGAGAGAAAGAAGAAGTGCGCGAACTGTGGTTACTACAGAATTTGTAGGGGTATTTGAGCCTGGCTCGGTTAAGTACACCCTCGCGGTAATTTACGATAGCCATCTCCTGCTTCTTGCTCTTTTACAATTCCCCTGATGGAATTCGCGCGGCATTAACAAGATTATCGGCCCTGAGGCTGAGCAAACTTTCAATTCCTCTGATGGGATTCCCACCCCATACTGGGGGCTATAATTGGAAGTGCGTCATCCCTTATAAGTTTTGGCAACTCCCGTGCGGGAGATTTTTCTTTCCGTCCTCAGACACGTCCCGCCCCTACGCGCGTGCTTGGTTTTTTTCTCCAGCTCTAGGGCCTGGGGTAACGTTATGAGGTCCATGCCTTCTGCTCCCGATAGTGGGTGAGCACACGTGAGCGAGAACAAGGGGCTTCAGGGCCGGGGGAAGGCGCTCTACACGCGGGAGCCCTCTTTATAAGGGCCCCTCCGAGCGATTAACGAGGCGTCGGCGATGCCGGTGAGGCAGCCCATAGTGTGCGTGCTGGGTCACATAGATGTGGGCAAGACGCTCCTCCTGGACAGGATACGCAAGACCAGTGTCCAGGCCCGTGAGGCAGGCGGCATAACCCAGCACATAGGGGCCAGCTTCTTCCCCATGGAGACGCTCATGGAGATCTGTGGCCCCCTGATAAAGGCCTATAAGGGTGAGATAAAGATACCTGGCCTCTTGGTCATAGACACGCCTGGCCACGAGGTGTTCGCGAATCTCAGGCGCAGGGGTGGGTCCGTGGCCGACATAGCTATCCTGGTCATAGATATCATGGAGGGCTTCCAGGCCCAGACCTACGAGTGCCTGGAGATCCTTGAGGCCCGTAAGACGCCCTTCTTAGTGGCCGCGAACAAGATAGATCGTATTCCTGGTTGGAGGCCAGTGCCGGACGCGCCCTTCATGGTCTCCTACGCCAAACAAGACCCGTACGTGCGTAAGGACCTAGACGAGCGCATCTACACTATTATGGGCACCTTCTCGCGCCTGGGCTATAAGGCCGATAGATTTGATCGCGTGCAATTCGGGCGCATAAAGACCTACGAGGAATTGATAAAGACGGTCCCGATAGTGCCTACTAGCGCCAAGACAGGCGAGGGCATAGTAGAACTCTTGGCAGTCCTGATAGGGCTCACGCAGCAATACCTGCGCCACCGCCTAGCCACCACGGAGGGGCCAGCGAAAGGCACGGTCTTGGAGGTACGCGAGGAAGTGGGCCTGGGCACGACGGTGAATGCCATAATCTACGACGGCATCTTGAGGCGCGGCGATACCATAGTATTGGGCGGCAAGGGAGGCCCCATAATTACCAAGGTACGCGCTATCCTGCTCCCTAAGCCCCTAGACGAGATAAGGGACCCCAGGGAGCGCTTCCTCTCCGTGGAGGAGGTACACGCGGCAGCAGGCGTCAAGATAGTGGCGCCTGACCTAGAGGATGCTCTAGCAGGCTCATCCATTTACGTCGTCCCGGAGGGCGAGGACCCCGCGCCCTACCTAGAGGCCGTGAGGGCTGAGGTGGAGAAAGTGCGCGTGACCACGGATAAGACAGGCGTGGTGGTGAAAGCCGACGCGCTCGGGAGCTTAGAAGCCATAGTCCAGAGCCTGGCCCGGAAGGGCGTGCCCGTCCGCATAGCTGACGTAGGCGATGTGTGCAAATCCGACGTGATAGAGGCCGCCGTGGTGCGCGAGAAAGAGGAGTCCTACGGCGCTATCCTGGCTTTTAACGTGCGTGTCCTGCCAGACGCGGAAGAAGAGGCCCGTGCCAGGGGTGTGAGGATATTCGAGAGCGACATCATCTACACGCTCATAGACGAGTACATGCGCTGGGCCGAGGAGATACGCGAGACCAGGCTGAGGCGCGAGTTCGAGGCCCTCGTGAAGCCCGGGAAGATAAGGATATTGCCCGGCTTCGTGTTCAGGCACTCTAGGCCGGCTATAGTGGGCGTGGAAGTCCTAGCGGGCCGGATAAAACCGAGATACAGGCTCATAAGGCCGGATGGACGTGATGTGGGCCAGATACTCCAGATACAAGATAGGAAGAAGGCCCTGTCCGAGGCCAAGGCCCCTGCTCAAGTGGCCATCTCCATAGATAAGGCCATAGTCGGGCGCCACATAGACGAGGGCGACGTGCTCTACGTGAACGTGCCGCCTGACCACGCCCGCAAGCTCTTGGAGAAGTTCAGGGACAAGCTCACGCCAGATGAGGTAGAGGTCCTTGAGGAGCTAGAGAAGCTCAGGCGCAAGAAGCTCTTAGAGGAGCTGGGCTGGTGAGCGTAATGCTGGCCAGCTGCCCGCCGGAGAGCTTATAGGGGCGACGTGGGGCCGGTGCTCAGGCGGAGGCTGAGCCATGTCCGGCGAGGAGATCAAGTACAGGATAAATGTCTCGGACCCGAGGACGGGCAAGACGAAGCCCGTGGAACTCACGCCCGAGCAGTTTAGGCCCTTCATAGGCCTCAAGATAGGCGATACCATAGACGGCTCTGTGGTGGGCATGAAGGGTTACGTGCTCAAGATCACGGGTGGCACGGATAAGGACGGTTTCCCCATGAGGCCGGATGTGCACGGGGGCGTGAAGACGCGTATTCTGTTGAGCGGGCCACCAGGTTTCAGGCCTAAGCGGAAGGGAGAGCGCAGGCGCAAGACGGTACGCGGCAACGTGATAACAGAGGACATAGTACAGGTGAATACCAAGATCGTGGCTTGGCCTAAAGAGGAAGCCGAAGCTGGGACCGAGGGAGAAAAGGGAGAGGGGCAGCCGGCCTCTGGCCCCTAGCCGCCCGTCGCTGTTGCCTCAGCCCATATCTGGTTGAAGTACCTTATCTCGGCCTCGGCGGCTTTCTCCGATCTTATCAAGACGCTGGTCTCGTGGTTATACGAGAGGGCGCTCTCCGTCCAGTTGTGGCTGCCCACTAAGACTAAGTAGCGGTCCACTATCATGAGCTTGCAGTGCGTCCTGACGCCTTCACGGTCCCAGGTCGCGTTCACGCCGACTTTCATGAAGTAATTATAAGCCGCCTCGCTTGTCTCGGCGGTCTCACCCTCTATTATGACCGCTACCTCCACGCCTCTAGCGCTAGCGTTCCCCAGCGCCCACACCAGAGCATTCGCGGGGTCATCTGGGTCCCCGGGGTCATACTTCAACACGTACATGATGACGTATACGCTCTCATTGGCGGCCTCTATGAGTTCTTTGGCGACTGAGTAGTAATCCCTATCGTTTATGATGATCACATCGGCTTCGGGCACCAGCGCCTCGTAATTGTGCTTAAGCTCGCGGTAGCGCTCCTGTAGGTCACTATAAGCCGTGTAGAGGAAGGCCAGGGCCGCGGTCAGTAATATCACCATGAGCGTGAGGACGGCTGTGCTCCTGGGAGGCCCCCTGCCCACGCTCCTACACCAGTCTTCCTTTGGAGCCGTGGCCTGTTTATGTGTTAGCCCCGTCAGCTCACGATGGTGTAGGGCACGCCCGAGAGTGTAAAGAATAACAGGATAGCGAAGGAGGCCAGGGGCACTGTGATGTTATCGTCTATGTAGGTCTCGCCTATCTTCTCCACGTGCTCCACTGCGCTGGCTAGGGCAGCCGCTATCACGCCAGCCCAGGAGAAGGGGCCGAGGAAGTAGCCTATGGGGGCGCACACGAGGAACATGGCCACGTTGCCGGACCAGTGCTTGGTACGGCGCTTGAAGAGGAAGTTACGTACTATGCCCGTCAAGCCGTCTCCCACGGCCATGAAGAGTATCGGGACCACGCCTAGCCACCAAGCGCCCGTCAAGAGCCAACTAGCCGTCATTAGGGCGCCCCATACGAGGCAGAAATCGACCTCATACATGTTGTTGGGGTCCTGGAACCAATACATGAGCTCGCCCGTGTGATGGGGCCACCAGCAGAAGAAGGCCAAGAGCAAGGCCATGGCCAAGGGTATGACGAAGGAGCTGAAGAGGCCGAAGACCGGTATGACGAATGCCACGAGGCCGCCGGCGAGGATGTGAATGGCCTTCCTGGCGAAATAAATACCCACGTACTCGTCCCCGTAGCGCCTCAGGGCAGCCTCGTAAACGGCCTTGGAGATGAAGCGGACGACGGCTATGACCCAAGCGAGCAGGACGGCTGTGTAGAGGACCTCTATCGGTTTGACTGAAATTTCCAAGCTCAAATCCAGCACCTCTTGCCTTTCCGGATATCAAGTTAAAAAGCCTTTCGGGAGGTTAGGTCTCGCCGCGCCCGTAGAGCTCCTTCCTGTGGGCCTCGAGCATCTCTATGGGCTTGCCCGCGAACTCAGCGGCAGTGAGCACCTTAGCCCCGTGGTCCCGGGCGGCCTCGTAGACGGGCCCTATCCTCTCGCGGTAATTCAGGTCCCGGAGGAAGTGGTGGTCTACCACGAGCGTCTCCACGCCGGCCTCGAGCACCTTCACCATGTTTTTCACGGACGCCTGGAGGCTCTTGGCGGAGTAACGGAAGCCCAGCATGTAGGTCATAGGCCCATCCAGGTAAACCAGGTCGGGCACCTCGGCGAGTATGAAGGCCACCTGGTCCTCCAAGGCCGGCCCTTCTACATCTGACGTGAAGAGGAATTTCTCACCCCCGCATTCAACGCACACTTCTATCACGTAGCCCAGCCTTGGTCCCGTGCCATGGTAGACGGCCTTAGAGAACTTAAGCCTGGTCTTCCCGAACTCGAACTCCCGGCCATCAGCGGCCTCCAGGCGCTTGGGCAAGCCCTCTAGGACGCTGAGGAAGTAAGCGGCCCGCCCCCTTTGGGAGCGATTGATGTTCTCCGTAGGGTGCTTTATCAAGGCCACCTTACCCTCAAATATCTCTGGCTCATCGGGCATGTGGTGGTCATAGTGATAGTGCGTGACCACCAACACATCGGCCTCGCGGGCGGCCTCCACGATGGCGTTATGGTGCTCTTCCATGCGCATGAGTTCTACCGGGTGGGGCGGCAGGCCGTACCTGCGGGGGGCTAGGGAGACACCCGGATCTATGAGGACCACGAGGTCGTCAGTCCTCACGAGCGTGGCCATGCTCCTTGTCCCCATGCTATCCGCGGCCAGGGGGACTATCTCCAAGCCAGCCCCCGCCACATCCTAGACCCGTGTACCCTATAAGCGGCCTACCACTGGCCATGGCGGCCTGCGTGGCTGGCGAGAGAGCTCAGAAAAGGCCTCCTCGAGGCTGGTTATATAAAAGGGCACCGCTGGGGCGGTTGGCGCAAGCCGAAAGTTTTTAAATCCTGCCCCATCCGGGGAGCTGGGTGCGAAGATGGAGGTCAACCGAAGGCCCTTGAACATGCTGGCCAGGTTCACGAACTCGCCCATCATCATCAAGCTGAAGAACGGCATCGAATACCACGGCGTCATGGAGCAATGCGATGGTTACATGAACGTGGTGCTATCCCAGGCCAAGGAGTACGTGAACGGGCAGCCGACCGTCAATTACGGCACGAATATCCTCATACGCGGCAACAACATACTCTACGTGGTGCTAGAGCCGCCCAAGTAAGCGTCTAAGCCGGGCACTGACGGCCTGAGCCCCATCACGAATTCGAAGGTTGCTGCCTCGTCCACCACAACGCCGAACTTCCTCCTGAAGAACTTGAGGACGTTACGGATATCGCGCGCTAAGAACTCATGGGCGTTGACATGGTCCTTGTAAACGAACTGAGGCCAGTCTATTATGAGCACGGCGCCGTCTGGCTGGATGATGATGTTATACTCGCTTAAGTCCGCGTGTATAATACCCGCACTCACATAGGCCACTCTGACGTTAGATAGGATGTCGGCCAGCACGGGCTCTGGCTCCAAGAGCCAGGTCTCGGCTAGCTCGGCGCCCTCTATGATACCCATGACTATGACGTGCCTATTACGCGCTATTGGCTCTGGCACAGAGACACCGGCCGCGTAGGCCAGCTTAAGGGCCTGGAACTCGCGTTTGGCCGCCGTCCTAGAGCGTATATACCAATCCGCCCAGACAGCCGGGCGTGTATAACCCCTTACGCGCTTCGTCTGCCTGAAGCTCACTCGCCCTAGCCTATGGAACTTCACGGCTACCCTGCGCCCGCCCGGCATAAGGGCGTCGTATACATCCGCTTCCTTGCCCACGCCCAGGGGCCTGCCGAAGGCTTCCAGCACGTCCGCTCTCACGAGCGCGTAAAGGGCCAAGAGGTCGTGGCCGGCCATTCTCAGTACGTAGCCCGTATAAGTGCCAGCCCAGCGCCTTATCAGGCCCAGCTCGTGGAGCCTGTCCAGCCTGTAGCTTATCTCGCGCGGGTGGAGGCCCGAGGCACGTACTATCTCCTCTACCGGCACGTACTCGTGCCTGGTCATCAAGTCCTCTATGGCCCTGAGGACCCTCACGTCCTCTGGCTCGAGAGTCCTCAGGGCCGCGATGGCTACGTCTACTGCCGACAACCCAAGCCACGAGCGAGCGCGCCCTATTAAGCCCTGGCCAGGAAGCCCGGCGGCAGCCTCCTCTCGAGCGTCCTCACGAGCGGGATGGCGACGGCGAGGCCCACGGACACCTGCCCTATATTCACGGGCACTTCGGCCAAGGCGGCCCAGGGGCCTAGAGCGATGGCGAAGGCCTCATAGAGGAAGTAGCCTAACACCATCAGGGAGCCACCGGCCAAGATGACCACGGCCCGCCAGCCGGTCTCCGGGTCCACGCCTAAGCCTAGGGCCGTGAAGAGGACGGCTACCACGACGCCCAAGCAGACCCAGAGGCTGACCGGCACGTAACCGGTGAGCGTGAGAGTGCCGAGCGTGAGGGACACGTGGCCGCTGTAGTAGTGCGCTCCGATAGAGCCAAGGAGGCAGCCGGCGAGCAAGGCAGCTATTATGGTGAGCTGCCTCCAGGCAGCCTGGCTTAGCTTCTCGCCTTTCTTGGCCAGGTAGCCTACTACGAAGCCCTCCACGCCCTTAATCACCAGGGTGCCGGGCGCGTAAATCGGATAGCCGAGCAAGAGGTCCGCGAGGGACGAGCCCACGCCGCCAGCTAGGGCGCCTACCACGGGCCCGAAGAGGAGGGCCACCGTATAGACCATGGTCTCGCCCAAGTTGAAGTAACCCTGAGTAGCCGGCACATAGAGCGTGAAGATGATCGTGGCGATACAGACTAGAGCAGCTCCTATGGCTGCGAGGGCGAGGCTGAGGACGCCACGAGCAGGGCCAGCCATAACAGGTCCCGGCCATCAGCGGGTGATGCATGGGATAAGCTAGTGCTCAATTTGAGCTCAACTTTGTAGCCGAATGAGTAATAAGTCAGCAGCGCGCCGGGGTAGTGATGGTCATGAGAGATATAGGCGCCGACCTCCTCGTCTACGACCCCCTGTCTGATTCCTCCCAGCTTGTGCGGGGCGTGATCTTCGGCCCGAATATATCGCGTAGGCTGGGGCGCGTGCTGGGCCTGAACGCCCTGCCGCCCGGCCGGGCCATTTGCACCTACAGGTGCGCTTATTGCCCCCTGGCGTCCGTAATAGAGCTCGCCTCCTCGCCGGGGGAGGTCAAGGGCTGGCTGCCCGCCGCCCGGGTGGTCGAGGCGCTCATGGATACCTTCGAGGTCCTGGGTTGCCCCTTAGACCAGCTAGACGCCCTGGTGTTGATAGGGAACGGCGAGCCCACCCTCTACCCCGAGCTGCCCGAGTTGGTGTACGGCATGGGAAAGGTGAGGGACCTCTACGCTCCTGAGGCCAAGGTAGCTGTCTTCACTAACTCCTCCCTCTTAGGCGAGAGCAGAGTGCTTGAGGCCCTCTCCATGGCCGATTACGTGGTCGCGAAGTTGGATGCCGTGGACGATGAGCTCTGGGTGGCCCTGAACAGGCCCTATCATGGCTTGCCGGGCTTAATGAGCTTACTGAGGGGGCTGAAGGTCCTCAGGAAAGCCCTTGATGGGGCCGATGGCGAGCTAGTCATTTCGACCACTTTCCTCGAGTTGGCTCAGGAGGGCATTTCAAATGCCTCGGAAGGGCACCTGAGGGCCCTGGCCCGCATTCTCTCCGACCTAGCGCCAGATCAAGTGCATGTAGAGACGCCCCTGCTGCCTCCTGGCTCACCGATAAGGCCCCTCAGCCGGCAGGAGCTGGCCGAGGCTGCCCTCGCCATCGCAGATGCCGTGGGGGAAGAGCGCGTCTTCGTCTTAGCGGGCACCACTCTACCAATACCGGTCAGGCTGTTGAAGCACTCGAAGTACTTAGGCCTAGAAGCCGCTAAGGTACGCGTCAGGTTGCCGGAGCCCACGAGGGCCTTACTCCTCGAAGGTCCCGGCGCTAGGACACGCGTCAAGATATTAGAAGCCCTATCGGCCAAGAGCATGAACTGTAACCAGGTGGCCAAGGCCGTGGGCATAAGTTGGTGGACAGCCCAGAGGCACTTAGAGCGCCTGCTGGAGGCCGGCCTAATAAGAGCAGTTGCCTTTGGCCGTAGGACGCTCTACACTATAACCTCAGCTGGTCTATCGGCTCTTATGGGCTTGCGGGCTAGGGCTAGCGAGGCGCCAGGTCCTCCAACCAGGCTTCTTTAAGGCCCCCGGGCCTGCCTGTGTATCGGCCGCGCCGCGGGAGGTATCAGCTATGACGAGCGCTGAGGAGCTGTGTCGTGAAGTGCTCAAGCGTATAACGCCCACCGAGGAGGAGCGCAAGCACGTCCTGGGCTTGGCCGAGGACTTGATGGCTAGGTTGAGGGCCATATTGGCCGAGGAGGGCCTAGAAGCGGAGGTGCGCTTGGAAGGCTCTTTAGCCAAAGACACCTGGTTGAGCGGGGAAGCAGACGTAGATATATTCGTGCGCTTCAGGCCAGAAGTGCCCCGCAAGTTCTTCAAGACACGTTTCCTCGAGTTGGCCAGGCAGGCGGCCGAGGGCTACGAGCAGGTGGAGCGCTACGCTGAGCACCCCTATTTAGAATGCTTGGCAAATGGCGTCCGCGTGAATATCGTGCCGTGCTACGCCGTCGCGCCTGGGGAATGGCTCTCGGCCACGGACAGGACGCCTTATCACACGGATTACGTGCGCTCCCGTTTAGATGAACGCCTCAAGGGCGAGGTGAGGCTGATGAAGAAGTTCATGAAGGGCATAGGGGCCTACGGGGCCGAGCTGCGCGTTGGGGGCTTTAGCGGCTACCTGTGCGAGCTCCTCGTGCTCTACTACGGCGGCTTCCTCGGAGCCCTGAAGGGCGCCCTGAGGTGGCGCAAGGGGACCGTGATAGACCCAGCCGGCTATTACGAGGGCCGTGAGGAAGAAGCCCGAGAGCTCTTCAGGCACCACCTAATAGTGGTTGACCCCGTGGACGCCGCTAGGAACGCGGCTGCCTCCGTCAGGCTCGATAAGATGGCTGCCTTTGTGGCGGCAGCCAGGGAGTTCCTGGCCAGACCAAGCGAGGTTTTCTTCTTCCCCTCGGGGCCCGGACCAACGGGCGCTGAGGAGCTAGCAGCTCAAATCAGAGCACGCGGCACCTCGCTACTGGCCGTGCACGTTAGGGTAAGCGGCTTAGTGCCTGACGTGCTCTGGGGGCAGCTCTACAGGAGCCTGAGGGGCCTTAGGGGTATGCTGAGAGGGGAGGGCTTTACGGTCCTAAGGGCCTCTGCTTGGTCAGATGAACGTGAGAACTGCGTCCTGCTGTTCGAGCTCGAGTCATTAAGGCTCCCGCCCGTGATGAAGCACGTTGGGCCACCTATCTGGGTGGAGGAACACTCAGAGCGCTTCCTAGCCAAGCACACGGTTAACCCCGATTTGATATGCGGCCCCTACGTGGAGGGCGATAGGTGGGTAGTCCTGGTGAAACGCAAGTGGCCGGACGCGGTCGGGCTGCTGAAGGCCAGATTAGCCGACCGGGGCGGGCGTAACGCTGGTGTGGCTCCCCTCCTAGCCGATCAGGTTGAGGCCAGAGGTTTCCGGGTCATTGAAGGCGAGGGTATAGCGGGCCTCTGCCGCGAGCTTGAGGGCTTTGGGGAGTGGCTAGCTGATTTCCTGGCTGGGAGGCCGAGGTGGCTTGCTCGTAGGGCTTGAAAAACTAGCGAAGGAGCCCTACGCGCTCCTGATAGCGTATCCTCGACCTGAGGAGGCCTTAGTCCAACGCAGGATAGCCGAGCTGGCACGGCTGGGCATAACGCACCTGGAGGTAGGCGGCAGGAAGAAGTTGCCCAACGGCCTCGAGGTGCTGGGAAAAGGGCACGTGGGCGTGGTGGTAGCCGCTAGGACGGCATCTGGCCTAAGGGTGGCCCTGAAGGTCAGGCGCGTAGATGCCAATAGGGCTAGCCTGGGCCACGAGGCTCGCATGCTGACTCTGGCTAACTCCGTGGGTGTGGGGCCGAGGCTTCTGGCCCATACGGCCGATTTCCTGGTCATGGAGTTCATAGAGGGGCCCCACTTGCCCGATTGGCTCTCGACCGGGCCGGATAGGCCGGATGTGGTTTTGGTCCTAAGGAAACTCTTAGAGAAATGCAGGCGGCTGGACGAGATAGGGCTAGACCACGGGGAGCTGAGCCGTGCTCACTCACACGTGTTGGTGGAGCCTAGGGGAAGGACTAGGCCACCAGAGCCGCGCCTAGTGGATTTCGAGAGCGCTAGCGATAAGCGGAGGCCGGCGAACCTAACGAGCATGTGCCAATACCTCTTCATAGGCGGTCTAGCGCCTTTAGTGGCGCGCTGCCTGGGCCAGCCGGACAAGGAGGCCATCATAACGGCCCTGAGGGCCTACAAGCGCGAGCCAAGCGATGCGGCTTTCAGGGGCGTGCTAGGGGCCTGCGGCCTTATATAAGCTGGCGCGCTCTTACCCAGCGCTATGGGCATTCGTGCTCCCAGCAGGGATGTGAAGGAGTTCTTGGCTAGGACCATAGCGGGCGACGTCATCATGGCCAGCAGGCCAGGCGAGGCCATGAAGAAGTGGCGGGAACTCTTCCACATCTCACAGGTGGAACTGGCCCGAGAGATGGGCGTATCGCCCTCGGTGATAAGTGATTACGAAGGTGGGCGTAGGAAGAGCCCCGGGACGCGCTTCATAAAACGCTGGGTGATGGCCCTCCTGGCCATAGACGAGGCGAGGGGCGGCAGGCTCATAATGGAGCTCTCGAGGCTCGAGCGCCTCAGGAGCGACGCCATATTGGACATAAGGGAGTTCCCCAGGCCTATCTCGGTCAGGGAGTTCTGCAGGGCTATAGGGGCTGAGCTAGTGGCCTGCGAGGGGGAAGCCGGGCGGCCCCTGTATGGCTATACGCTCATAGACAGCATAAAGGCCATCTACACGCTCTCCGGTTGGGAGTTCCTCCAGATATTCGGCCACACGAGCGAGAGGGCGCTCATCTTCGCTCGCGTGAGGAGGGGGCGCTCCCCTATGGTGGCCGTGAGGATAAGCATGATAAAACCGGGGGCCGTGGTCATGCAGGGCGCCAAGCCAGATAAGCTGGCCGTAGAACTCGCTGAGCTAGAGCGTATACCGCTCGCCTACGTGAAGAGCGGGGATATAGAAGAGCTCCAGGCTGCCCTGAGGGACTTATGCGTGAGGCTCATGGAGGTCGAGGCTAGAGGCTGAAGAGGCCTTGAGCGTGGTGGAGGCTGACCTGCTCGTCAAAGACTGCCTGCTGGTGCCCATGGACGGGCGCAGGCCTGTCAGCGACGCCTACCTGGCCGTGAGAGACGGGCGCGTGGTTCACGCTGATAAGCCCAAGGGGCTGGCCTTCAGAGCTGAGGAGGCGATAGACGGGCGCGGTAAAGCTGTTCTCCCGGGCTTCATCAACTGCCACACCCATGCCCCCATGACGCTCCTCAGGGGCCTGGCCGAGGACGTGCCGCTTGAGGCCTGGCTGAGGGAGCATATCTGGCCCATGGAAGCCAAGATGGGGCCAAGGGAGGTCTACCGCGGCGCCCTCTTGGCCTGCTTCGAGATGGCTCTTACAGGCACCACCTGCTTCTGCGATATGTATTTCCATGAGGGGCAGGTGGCCGAGGCCGCGCTCAAATCGGGTTTGAGGGCCGTGCTTGCGCCGGGGATTTTCGATGCTCCTGGGCCAGAGGTAGGCGACCGCATGTTCGAGGACGCTCTGCGCGTTTTCGAGCGTTACCACGGCGCCGGGGACGGGCGGATAAAGGTCGTGTTAGGCCCCCATGCGCCCTATACGTGTAGCCGCGAGCTCCTAGAGCACATCCGCGATAAAGCCCGCGAGCTTGGGGCAGGCATCCACATCCACTTAGCCGAGACGGAGGGCGAGGTTAAGGATTGCCTGGCCCGCCACGGCAAGACACCTGTTGAATACCTGGCTGAGCTCGGCCTCCTCTGGCCCGGCACGACGGCAGCTCACTGTGTCCACCTGACGGACCGAGATATAGCTCTCCTGGCCGAGGCGGGCGTGGGGATAGCACACTGCCCCGTGGCTAACGCCAAGTTAGGCGTGGGGGTGGCCAGGGTCCCCGAGATGTTAACAGCTGGCCTGGCGGTGGGCTTGGGCACAGATGGCCCGGCCAGCAATAACGCTCTCGACATGTTGGAGACCGTGAAGTTCGCCTGCCTCCTCCAGAAGGCCGCCAGGAGGGACCCGACCGTTCTAACGGCCCGCCAGGCGCTCGAGATGGCTACCATAGGCGGCGCCCGCGCCCTCGGCCTAGCGGACCAGGTGGGCTCGCTCGAGCCCGGCAAGAAAGCGGATTTCATAATCCTTGATTTGAGGAAGGCCAGCACCACGCCCCTCCACGATATCTACGCGGCCCTCGTCTATTCGGCTAGATCGGGGGCTGTGGAAGCCGTTTTCGTGGACGGCCAGCCCGTGGTGCTCGAGGGCCAGCACGTCAAGCTCGATGCAGAAGAAGTTTTGAGAGAGGCGATTGAGGCCGCTGAGGAGCTACTTAAACGCGCGACCTGAAGGCATTCCTGAAAAACAACATAGCCCTCGTGAGGATCCACATGGGGCCTCGTAGTAGGCATCGGCGTTAGAGCCTTACGTGCTTTTCTTAAAGCATGATAGTCTAGCCTAAAAGGCACGCGGGGCCTAAGGAGGCTAGGTGTCAGGTCTTGGCCAGCCTCGCGGACCTCCTGGCCTACGCGGACATGATAAGGGACCCGGACCTCAGGGCCAAGGTCAAGGCTCTCTTAGAAGAGCAGAAGGTCCTCTTAACAGGCCAGGGTTTCTCACTCGAGACTAGCCCAGGAGGTCGCTCCCACCACCACGCCTACCCAGGCGGCCTGGTCCAACACACGCTCGCTACCGTGAAGCTCGCCCTAGCGCTCTGTGACCTAGTGGAACAAGTTTACGGGAGCGAGGTAGATAGAGACGTGGTGATAGCGGCTGCCCTGCTACACGACATCATGAAGGCGCCCTGTTACGCCGAGCGGGAGGACGGCACGTATATCTTCTCGCCCCTCGGGGAGCGCTTAGACCACGTCACGCTCGCCGTGGCCGAGCTAGCTAGGAGGGGCTTCCCGCTCGACGTGTTACACGCCGTCGCTGCCCACCACGCTGAACACGGCCCTATCTCGCCCAAGACACTAGAGGCCCTCGTGGTCCACGTGGCTGACCTAGCTGATTCGAGGCTGAACGGTGAGGTGCTCAGGGCCGCGAGGTTCTTGCTTAAGGAGGCCACGGGTCAAGAGCCCCCGCCCAAGCTATCACATGAGCACGCCTTTAAGATCGTGGTAGCCAAGGCTAAGGGCGGCTGGGAGGCCGTGAGGCAATACGCTCGTGAAGCCGGTTTAGTACCGGCTACGGAGGGCGAAGCTGGCCAAGCCTAGCTAGGTCCTTCAGCTCACTAAGATCATGGGGAGCACTTCCTTGAGCACGTACTCTAGGTACCGGAGCCTGTCGTTCGTGTTGAATATGGTCACGGAACCGTCACGCGTTATGCCGACCACGTAATCATAACTGCTGGCCTTGGAGACCACGTACCAGATATCCCCGTGGGCCTTGTAGCGCTCGAATAGCTCTGTGTTCACCAGGTCGGGGCCGTAGAGGGCCAGCTTGTTCACGTTCGGGATATCCACGTTGTCGAAGAATATGACCTTGGTCTCCTCCGGGTTCTTCTTGTGGAATTCCTCTAGGTGCTCGGGGGGTATCCTAGCTTCCACTATGGCCCCTACGCGCCCGAAGATAGCCTCGCTCAGCCTGTTGGCCACTAAATTGGCCCGGCGCTTTTTCTCAAGCACGATTAAGAAGAGGTGGCCAGCGTGCTCGGCAAAGCAGAAGAGGGCCTCCATCGTCCTGGGGATCAGCCTGGTCTCGCCCCTGTGGAAGACGCGCGTTAAGAAATCCTCAGCGTAAATGCCCAATAAGGTGCCCTCGCGCTCGGCTAAATCGCGCACCTCCCGGACGAGCTTGAAGACCTGGCCATCTTCCTCGCGCTCCTCCTCGAACCTCAAGGCCGATAAGGCTTCCTTGAGCTCGGCCAGGCCCACGGGCTCGGCTAATACGAACACCTTGCCCGCGATGACCAAGCGACGCCACCTGGCCTTACGTCCGCGCTGGCAGATAAAACCGGGCTGCTGACCAGGGCGCCCCAAATCCCTTATAGCTTGATGGCCGAAAGGCCAGGCGAGGGAATGGGAAATGGAGTATGGGAGCTTAGAGGAATACGGGCTCAAGCGCTGGGGCAAGAAGGGCCTTAAGACACCTGAGGAATATATTGAGAGCCTCAGGAAACGCCGCCTTCGCGTCTATCTCCTCGGGGAGCGCGTGAAGAACGTGGTGGACCACCCGATAATAAGGCCATCTGTCAACGCGGTGGCCGAGACGTACGCGGTAGCCCACGAGCCGGCTTACAGGGACCTAGCCACGGCCATCTCGCACCTCACGGGCAGGAGGGTGAACCGCTTCACGCACATCCACCAGAGCGTGGAGGACTTGGCCAAGAAAGTGAAGCTCCTGAGGCTGTTGGGCCGCAGGACGGGCACGTGCTTCCAACGCTGCGTGGGCATGGACGCTCTGAACGCGCTCTCCATCGTCACGTACGAGATGGATCGCGAGCTCGGGACACGCTATTACGAGCGCTTCAAGGCCTACTTAGCCTACGTCCAGGATTTCGACCTAGTGTGCGGCGGCGCTATGACGGACCCTAAGGGCGATAGAGGCCTGAGGCCTGGCGAGCAGGCTGACCCGGACTTATACTTGCGCGTGGTGGAGGAAGATGACGACGGTATAGTGGTGAGGGGCGCTAAGCTCCACCAGACGGGCTGTGTGAACGCGCACGAGATAATAGTTATGCCCACCCGAGCGCTCAGGGAGAACGAGAAGGTCTACGCTGTTTCCTTCGCCGTCCCGAGCGATGCCGAGGGCCTGATATACGTCTACGGGCGGCAGCCCTGCGATACCTGGAAGCTAGAGGGCGCCCCCATGGACGTGGGCAACCCGGTGTACGGGAGCCAGGAGGCCGTTATAATATTCGATGATGTCTTCGTGCCCTGGGAAAGGGTCTTCATGTGTGGCGAATGGCAATTCACGGGCAGGTTGGTCCAGGTCTTCTCATCTTACCACAGGCAGAGCTACGGGGGCTGTAAGCCTGGCCTAGGGGACGTGCTCATAGGCGCTGCCCAGGCCGTGGCCGAGTACCAGGGCGTGGCGGGTTCCCACCACATAAGGGACAAGATAGTGGAGATGATCCATTTGAACGAGACCCTCTACGCCTGCGGCCTAGCGTGCTCTTACGAGGGCCATAAGGAGGCCTCGGGCACCTACATGGTGGATGAACTCCTCGCGAACATCTGCAAGCTGAACGTGACGCGCTTCCCCTACGAGATGGCCAGGTTAGCCGTGGACATAGCCGGCGGCCTCTTAGTCACCATGCCGTCCGAGAAGGACCTCAGGAACCCAGAGGTAGGCCCTTACCTCGAGAAATACCTAAAGGCTAAGGCGGACGTGCCCACGGAGCACAGGCTCCGCATCCTCAGGCTGATAGCCAACATGACCGTCGGCCTAGGGGCCTCGGCTTACTTGGTCGAGTCCGTCCACGGGGCTGGCTCACCCCAGGCCCAGCGCATCATGATATACAGGCTGGCGGGCTTAGAGGAGAAGAAAGCCTACGCCAAGCGGCTGGCGGGCATCAGGGCCTGAGGGACTAAGCCTTGGGGCTCAGAGGAGCCTGAAGTCCTCTTTGATCGTTGTGAGGACCACGTAAGTGCATGTGCGCTCCACGTTCGGCATGGCCAGGAGCGATTTAGTGAAGCGACTGAGTTCCTGCCTGCTCTTGAACTTAGCTACCACCATGACGTCCACCGGCCCCGTCACGTCGTAGACGGCGCATACGTTCGGCAGCTTGGCTATCTCGCGCTCGACCTCCAATAATACCCCGCCCGAGACCGTGATGGCCGTGACGACCGTGATCTCGTAGCCCAGCTTCTCGTGGTCCAATAGGGCCGTGTAGCCCTTTATGATGCCCGATGCTTCTAGCTTCTTTAACCTCTTCGCCACAGTGGCCGGCGAGACGCCTAGCTCCCTGGCCATCTCCCGGCAGGAAAGCCTCCCGTCCTCCATCAGGAGCGCCAGTATCTTCTTGTCGAGCTCGTCCAGCTTCAAGCGTTCAGCCCCCTAGTGCCCCGCACGTTGGGCTGGAAAACTCTGTATAAGGTTTCCGGCGTTATCCTGAACAATCGTCTATAATATTCAGGGAAATGTTTATAACCGTTTGCGTCTTGAGCCCTACCTCGTAATGAGCGTTCAGGGCATGGTAGTCCCCCTGATACCGGCCATCATGGGAGGCGTGAGGTGCAAATACTTCCCGGCTGAGAAGCTGAGCTCGTTGCTGACGAGCGGCTACGGCTTCGACGGTTCTTCCTGCGGCTTCTGCCACGTGGAGGACTCCGACCTATTAGCCATGCCCGACCCAGCCACGAAGGTCGAGTTAGATGGCTACACCTTATTTGTTTGTGATATCTACAAGGCGGGGGAGCGCTTCGAGCTCGACACGCGCTTCGCGCTCCAGAAGGTCTTAGCCCGTGTGGCCGAGGCAGGCTACGGCGTGGTAAGCGGGACGGAAGTGGAGTTCTACGTGCTCAAGAACACCTCCAGCCCAGAGGTCGTAGATCCCTGGCGCTGCATGGAGCCCCTCTACACGCACGACGTGCTCTCCCTCCTCTCCGAGCTGGCGGGCGTGGTCCACCAGACGGTCGGCATAGAGTTCACGCACCACGAGGTAGGGCCCGGCCAATACGAGCTGACGCTGAAGAAGGACACGCCCGTGGGGCTGGCGGACAGGATAACGCTCGCTAAGTGGGCCATTAAGTACTGGGTATCCAAGCGCGGCTTCACGGCTACTTTCATGCCCAAGCCCTTCATAGATAAGGCAGGCAGTGGCATGCACATCCACTTGAGCCTGAGCAAGGATGGGCGTAATGTCATGGGGCCAGGAGGGAAGCGCGGCGACGGCAAGCGCATTTTCTCGGAGGAGGGCGCCAGTTTCCTCGCGGGCATCCTGGCCCACGCGAGGGCGCTCGCGGCCCTCATGTCCCCGACGGTGAACAGCTACAAACGCCTCATGCCCCACTTCGAGGCTCCCATCTTCGTGTGCTGGTCTATAGGGAACCGCTCTGCTCTCGTCCGCATACCCGAGCACGACGCGGCCCGTGGTGATGTGCGCCTCGAGATTCGCTGTCCCGACCCATCCTGCAATCCCTACCTGGCCTTGGCTGGTCTGCTGACCGCTGGCCTGAAGGGCCTTGAGGAAGGCCTAGAGCTGCCCGAGCCTGTGGATG
>Ga0190367_1000687_pt1 | contig 22938 bp, 19 predicted proteins | sample 4872181011_MG_FD_171838 | JGI IMG/M metagenome (GOLD analysis project Ga0190367, IMG submission 171838) | Hydrothermal vent microbial mat bacterial communities from Southern Trench, Guaymas Basin, Mexico - 4872-18-10-11_MG | ecosystem: Environmental > Aquatic > Marine > Hydrothermal vents >...
CCCCTGAACGCGGCCCGCCCGGGCTTAGGGCTTGGAGAGGCTCGCCCTTATAAATTTCCAAGTAAAGTTCTTATAAATACTTCTATACTTCACTATCTATCAATTATTCAATACCAACAAGTCTCAATAAGCATGCTATCAATAATGCCAAGAGCCCCGTCATGTATATACCATCAAAAACTCCTGCTCCTCCAATAGATACTAGTCCTCTCATACTTCTCACAATCTTACTCATATTTAAGATATCTGCACCTATAAGTGCAGATAAAGTACCTACACTATATGAAAGTGCAACAATGTTAATATTCAGTAAAGTATATGCAAGTATAGAGAATGATACTACAGCAATTAAGGGCGTCATACCTCTAACAGTAACGCCTAAAGTAGGTACTACGTGTGAATTAATGTACGTGATGTATGTGGTTAATACTAGTAGTACTAGAAATGTTATTATTTTTTCAGGACTTAATAAATACCTCAATATTAAGTATGTTGATATCAGTAGTGGAATAATGGCACCACCAACATTGATAGAAATTATTAATCTATCACTCAGTAATAAATATGGAAAAAGAGGAAACTTCACTATTCCATAATCTTTAAATTTAATAATCTCAACAATACAAATATTTACACAACTTAAGAGTAATGAAGCTATAGTCATCAAATATGCTACAAAGACCTCAACGCCAGCAATTACTAGAAAAGTTAGAACGAACAGCAGTATTGGAGTTATTGCAAGTAACATAATGTACATCAATGGCGATACAGGTAAAGTTATGATTAATCTAGGCCTAAATCTTATAATCATTAATCTCTAAGTTTGACAACTATTAATAAGTTATTCTCAACTCTTAAAACCTTTACAAGATCACCTTTAGAAATTTTTTCTAAAGCTTTAGCTTTCCAATACTCACCATCAATTTTGACATAACCTACACTATTAACTTCAATATCATCAATAGCAATACCTATCTTGCCTGTAAGATTTAGAAGTAATTTCTGACTTACAGGTCTTGACTTCACGGTCTTAATAACTTTGTGAAGAATTATCATAAAGAATACGCCGGAGACGGCAATACTTACATAAAGTATTGTAGAAGCTATTAAGGGATTTACTTTCACAGTCCATACTTCAGGATTAAGTATTGGCTGTATGAGTAGTAGACCAATAATTAATACAGCTAATCCAGGGATTGATAAGGCACCATGACTCTGCATACCTGTAATTAAGTCCGCAATAAGTAATGTTGAGCCAATAATGATTAGTAATAATCCTAACCATCTACTTGGAAGTTCAGTAAGTGCAGGTATTATCATTAAGAAGAGACCAATAATGGCAATATAGACATGACCAGTAAAGATACCCAGAATTAGAAGTATGAGACCAATACTTGATAATATACTTAAAATTAATGGATTACTAAGCAGTGAATATATTTGATCACTAATACTTAACTTAACATTAATCAATTTAACACTAGATACATAATACTTAACATTATTTATGACACTATTATTCAATTTTCTAATAAGTTCTTCGACGTCTCTAGCTGTAAAGTCAATCACGTGATATCTCAAAGCTTCTTCGGAACCTAAATTTAAATTTTCAAGAACACAAAGTCTAGCAAATGTTGAATTTCTATTTCTAATTCTTGCTACTTCTTCAAAATATTTAGATATCGCATTTAAAGTCTTTGTTTCAGTTACTAACCTATACTCTCCAGTAACGATATTAATATAGACAGGTTGGCAAGAACCAATAGTAGTTCCAGGACTCATAACAGCCACATGACTTGCAAGCAGTATTAAGGTCCCTGCAGACCATGCATAAGCACCTTTAGGGTAAACGTAACTAATGATAGGTACAGTACTGTTCTCAATGCTCTTAACCATACTTAAAGCAATGTCTAATCTACCGCCAGGTGTGTCGAGAATAAGCATTACTGCTGAATTATTCTCAGCATTACTTAAAGTTCTCATAAAAATTTCATAAGTCGGTTTATCAATTTGGCCTATTTTCAAGACGTATATCTTATCTATTCTATAGACTTCCAAAGTAGAAGCTACTTGAGTGAGGATTAGTAATAGAGTTATGGAAAGTAGAAGAGATATAGCCTTAATTTTAATCATTTCTTCTCTTCTTCTCTCCTTAATGATGCGAGCGCAAGTGACGATAATGTTGCAAGTTCTAACGTACTTGGAACAACAATGATTAAATTTCTCTCTCTGGCTATTTCTATAAGTGCATCTATTTGTCTAAGTAGTATTGACACGTTATTTCTAGTATATGTCTCAGCAGCTTTCAAGTATAGTTGACTTGCTTCATAATCCGCCTGCGCAAGGATTACTTTTGCCCTTCTAGTTCTTTCAGCTTCTGCTGCTTGAGCCATGGCTCTAATTAAAGTTTCAGGTAATTTTATATCCTTAATAACTACTGAAGTTACCTTAATACCCCAAGTACTTACATGCTCATCAATAACTGATGCAATCTTCTTAGCTACTTCTTCACGTTGAGTTAGTAATGTATCTAGATCAATCATACCCACAACATCTCTAAGAGTTGATGATGCTAAAAGAGCTGTTGCTGACTTGTAATTAGTAACAGATAATACACTCTTCATAGGATCTATAACTCTAAAATATACAGCAGCATCAATACTAACCTCAACATTATCCTTAGTTAAGGCCTTTTGAGCTGGCAAGTCAACAACAGTTACTCTAAGATCTACTGGAAGTACTCTATCAATGATAGGTATAACAATAACTATACCTGGACCGAAAGTGCCTACATACTTTCCAAGTCTAAGCTTTACAAGTCTTTGATATTCTGGAACTATCCTTATAGCACTAGCAAGTAGAGTAATGACTATGATTATTAAGATTACTGCAATTCCAAGCTCAATAATACTCATTAATTAACTAAATACAGAATTCTATAATATAAACGTTATGTCAATACTTAAAAATATGTAAAGACATAACGTTAGATATGAAGTTTCAGAAAGATAACATAACTATTGAAGTAGAGCTTGAAGATATTACTGAAGTAAGTGTTGATGCCATAGTTAATCCAGCAAATACTAAGTTATTAATGGGTGGTGGTGTTGCTGGAGCTATAAGAAGAGAAGGTGGTGAAGAAATTGAGAGAGAAGCTTTAAAGCATGCACCAGTACCTATAGGTGAAGCAGTAGTTACAAGCGCTGGAAGACTTAAATGTAAATACGTAATACATGCACCAACAGTTGAAGAACCTGCATCACCTTCAAGTTTCGATAATGTATATAAAGCAACAAGAGCAGCCTTAAGAAAAGTTAAAGAGTTGAACTTAAAATCCATAGCCTTTCCATTAATGGGTGCAGGAGTTGGTGGTTTAGCTCCTGAAGAATCTATTGAAGCTATGACTAGAGCAATAGAGGAAGAAAAGTTAAATATAAATATTAAAATCATTATTAGAGATGAAGATACATTAAGCAAGGTAATTTCAAAATTAGAATCGTTATCATGGAGAAGGAAGATTGAGTGAACATTAACGTGACGTTACGTAATCTGGCTTCTTCACGACTTGAAGTTTATAAATCCGACACAGCTAAATCCACCTACAGATATGGTTCCTCCATTAAGAAAAGTTAAAGAGTGTGTTTGGGAAATTCCCAAAACTTATAAACCATGTATGAGAGTCTCTGCTCTCATTTTTGCTAACGAAGCTCTCCTTGAAAAAATGAAAGCAGATCTCACACTTGAACAAGCAGCAAACGTAGCATGCCTACCAGGAATATATAAGTACAGTATAACACTACCAGATGGACATCAAGGATACGGATTCCCCATAGGTGGTGTAGCAGCTATAGATGCTGATGAGGGAGTAATAAGTCCAGGAGGAATAGGCTACGATATCAATTGTTTACCTAAAGGAACGAGAATATTAACAAAATATGGATACGCAATACCTATTGAAAAGATAAAACTTGGTGATGAACTTACAATTATTGATGAAGTAGGTAAGTTTAGAAAAGTTAGTAATGTAGTTGCATTATTAGGTAGAAAGAGTGAGAAATTAATAAGAATAACAACACGTGCAGGATATGAAATACGTGTAACAGAAGATCACCCAATCCTTACTAAGAATGGTATGGTTGAAGCTAAGAATATCGGTATTGGTGCATTAGTAGCTATATACCCATTTGAAGGTGTTGAATATGAAGAACCTGAAGAATTCGTAATATTGAGTGGTGAAGAATTTAGCGAAAATATTAAGAAAGAGTTAAGAAAAAGAAACTTAATACCATTAACTTCTAGAAATAGTAAATTGCCGATAATATTGAAATTACTTGGATATGCTTTAGGTGATGGAACACTATACAAGAAATTCATTGTATTTTATGGGAGAAGAGAAGATCTAGAAGAGATTTTAGAAGATATTAAGAAGTTAGGGTATTCTGGAAGAATGTATTGCAGAGAACGTGCTCATAAAGTGAAAAATTATGAATTTAAGACTAGAGAATGTTATCTTAGAGTTGCTTCTAAAAGCTTAGTTGAACTATTTAAAGCTCTAGGATATCCAGTAGGTAATAAAACTAAAGCCAAATACTCAATACCTAGATGGTTATTTAAATTACCATTATGGATGAAGAGACTATTCTTAGCAGCACTATTTGGAGCAGAACTTTCAAAACCAAAAACAATGAATGGTTATAACTTCTACATGCCAGAATTGAAAGTATCTAAAGTTAAAGAATTGGAGAGAAGTGCTATTGAGTATCTTGAAGATATCAAGAAATTACTTGAAGAATTTGATATAACATCAACAATTAGTAAAGTATATGAAGAGAATGGTAAAGTAATTTATAGATTATTAATTCATGAGAATTCAGAAAACCTAATTAAGTTATGGTCAAAAATTAACTATGAATATAATAGGGAGAGAAGAAAATTAGCAAATGCTGCAGTAATTTACTTAAGGTTGAAAGAGAAGCTTAAGTACATTAGAAAGATTATTAGATCAACTTGTAAAAGTATTGATGGTAAAAAATCTGTACTACTTGCTTCAAAAATAGCACTTAATGGAGGTGTTATAAATGAGAGGTTTATTGAGCGTTCACTATATGAAAATGTTGAAAATGCTAGAATTCCGAAGAACTTCATCACATTTGAAGAATTCGTTAAAAATTATGTCTATGGTGAAGTAGTTTATGACTATGTTGAAGATGTTGATATTGAGGAATACAATGATGTAGTTTATGATCTAACAGTTAATGATGATAGTCATAACTTTATAGCTAATAACTTCATAGTTCATAATTGTGGTGTACGTCTTCTAGTCACTAATCTTACAGAAAGGGACGTTAGACCTAGACTTAGAGAACTTGTAGATACGATATTTAAACTCGTACCTGCAGGTGTTGGTGAGACTGGTCTTCTAAGACTCTCATTTTCAGAACTTGATAAAGTTCTTGATGACGGTGTCACATGGGCTATAAATCAGGGATATGGATGGGTTGAAGATCAAGAATATATTGAAGAGAAGGGTAGTTGGGAAATTGCAGATTCATCAGCAGTTAGTCAAAGAGCTAAAGAGAGAGGTAAAGATCAACTTGGAACAGTAGGTTCGGGTAATCACTTCATAGAGATACAGAAAGTAGATAAGATTTACGATCCAGAAATTGCGAAAGTCTTTGGCATTGAACATGAAGGTCAAGTAACTGTAATGATACATACAGGATCACGTGGTCTTGGACATCAAGTAGCAACTGATTATTTAAGAATTTTTGAGAGAGGTATGAGACAATGGGGACTTAGACTACCTGATAGAGAACTTGCAGCCGCACCACTACATAGTAGAGAAGGACAAAACTACATTAAAGCTATGGCTGCAGCTGCCAACTATGCATGGACAAATAGACAAATAATTACTCACTGGGTTCGTGAAGCCTTTAGAAGAGTATTCGGTAAAGATCCTGATAAGCTAGGCATGTACTTAGTCTATGACGTTGCACATAACATAGCCAAACTTGAAGAGCACGATGTAGGTGAAGGTAGGATAAGAAAGGTATGGGTTCATAGGAAAGGAGCGACAAGAGCCTTTCCTGCAGGTAGACCGGAGATACCAGCAAAATATAGAGATGTAGGACAACCAGTACTAATACCTGGAAGTATGGGTACAGCCTCATACGTACTAGTAGGTACACCAGAGTCCATGAAGATCACCTTCGGAACATCACCACACGGTGCTGGTCGTGTGATGAGTAGAGAAGCTGCAATAAGAGCATTACCACCAAGCAAGGTACGTGCAGAACTTGAAAAGAAAGGAATAATTGTAAGATCAGCAGAGTCAGAGATAATTAGTGAAGAAGCACCACAAGCATACAAAAACGTAGACATTGTTGTTGAAGTATCAGCAACTGTAGGTTTTGTAAAACCAATAGCAAGAATGGTACCCATGGGAGTAGTTAAAGGATAATTTCCTCTCTAATCAAAACAACACTACTCAAAACATGTAGGGAAAATATCATGAGTATCAAATATGTTTTAAGAAAAATTCATGAGTATAGAGTGCGTAGTTTAAGTATTCCTTTTATCGATAGAGAATTTGAGATTGAAAATATTTTAAACATAACTAAACGTAGTAAAGAATACATGCATATCCTCACAATTACAGGTCCATGGGGTTGTGGAAAAACAGAACTTGCACGTGCATTAACAAGTACTTTAAATACTCAAGACTACACAACAATATATATAAACTTGACAGAAGAAGAGATAGAAGAAATAATCTCAACAATAAAACCTGAAATTAAAGAAGTAATTAAGAATTTACTAACTTCTCTTGAGAGTATAACTAAAATTCCATTTCACCTATACACATTACTTAAAAATATTCATGAAAAATTATCATTAAGAGACAAGATTGTTATAATTTTTATTGATGAGATTACGAAAAGTCTTGATAAGTATAGAGTAAGTATTAGAGATTTTATTAGTGCTATGAGTATTAAGATCTACGATATATGTAGCAGTTTAGAATTGAAAGCATTGTATCCAATAATTTTAACAAGTGATCAATCAGCAATACATTACTTTATTAAAGAGCGTGGTAAAGATATGCTTACATACCTTATATGGAATTTACCTAAAAATGCACATGAAGAATTACTTAAAAAACTAAATTGTCCATTAAGTCATGATTTAATTTGGGAATTATGTGGTGGTAATCCTAGAGAATTAATTGAATTATTTAGAAAAAATTGGAATATTGAAAAGTACATAAATGAGAAGATAGAGACATGTAGAGAAATTACAATATATGCAAAAGATCTTAACGTAATTAATTATCTTGAAGAAATTATAAATAACGTAGATAATTTAAAACCATACATACCAAAAACGCAAATACCTGAATACATATTAACAACAAAACTTATCGAAGATAACGTAATTATAATTATTGATGATAGATTAGATAAATTAAGTCAAATACCAAAAAATGAACCATGGATAGGTAAAGAAAGAGCATTTCAAATACCAATACATTACTGGATACTTAAAACCATAATAGAGAAAAAGAAAATAAATATTAAACATAAAGAAGTATTAGAACAAATAAATCAGCATTTAAAAAAGTGAAAACATACACTCAATTACACAAGTATTTAATAATAATGACCACACCTGTAACCATCAATTAAAATACAGAAAATAACGAATATCCCACCATACATAGCTTAGTAAGATTGTTATTCAATTTCTCAAATGTCTATATATAATGGTAACAGGTGTTACCATTATGTATAAAATAACTTACAACATATTCTATTACTCAAACGTCCATACATAACGACAAGTGTGGTCATTGATGATAGATATACTTTCAAATCTTCTTCATGATTAGGTTAAGAGTTGTGGGAAGTTATTTCTAATTAATGGTTACAGGTGTAACCATAGTATATAAACATTTAAGAAATAGAACGTAACTTACTAATAACGTTTCATGAAGAGAAGAATCATATTATATTGATAATCATCATGCAGGCATGTATTAATCATTATACCATGGTTGCAAGTATAGTCATTATGGTTAAAAACATATATAACTAAATGCTCATCCTTAACTAATTGAATGGCTATTTTGACTCTCGAATGTATGGTATTGTGATTTAAATTTGATGTTAAGGTATTTCTATTTCACAAGTATTCTTAAATAATGGTTACATCTGTAACCATTATGTATAGATAGCAGAAATAAGGATACAAACATAATACACAACGTTTACAGTTAATCGATTCTACTCATTTATGATCTTTTAGGTAAAACTTAAAAGCTCTGAGCTTACTTTTGATGCTTGGTGGTTTTTTGTGAAGGTTGTTTATTATGTTGTTGATTATGATGTACCTGTTGAGAAAAGGTACGGTTTCTACAAGAAATTGAATAGAATTTCTAAAAAGTATGGTGGATACATTGTTAAGAGTACTCTTTCAGTTGTTATAACAACTTCTAGAAAATTTGCTGAAGATATTTACAATCTTGTACATGAATTTGAAGGTAAAGCAAATATTTATGAAGCGAGAAGAATAGTGTAGTTGTGAAGATTAATTGAAACTTATTTTTTAAATGATGATTACAGGTGTAACCATTAGTAATTAAAGTAAGGTCAGTACATTCTCCCCAAAAAATTCTTAAGTTTCTATTACTAGTGTAGTGTTGCTCCTTTACTTGCTGACGATACTTTCTCTCTATATCTTTTTAGTATTCCTTTCACTTCCTTCACTATTGGTTTCCACTTTTCTCTTCTTTTCTCTAATTCCTCATCATTAACTTCTAGTTGTATAAGTTTCTTGTCAATGTCTATGGTTATTTCGTCTCCATTTTCTACAAGTGCTATTGTTCCTCCATCTGCTGCTTCTGGAGATACGTGACCTATCATTAGCCCCCTTGTAGCTCCTGAAAATCTTCCATCAGTTACTAATGCTACTTGTTCTCCAAGTCCTTGACCTACTATGGCTGCTGTTATTACTAGCATTTCACGCATTCCTGGTCCGCCCTTGGGCCCTTCATATCTTATAACTACTACATCACCTGGTTCTACCTGTCCTTCAAGTACAGCCTTAGTGGCTTCTTCTTCAGAATTGTATACTTTTGCTTTACCTCTAAATTTTCTAACCCTTACACCGGTCATCTTAGCAACGGCACCTTCTGGTGCTAAGTTTCCTCTAAGTATGACTATGGATCTCTTTTCCATTAATGGCTTGTCTAGTGGTTTAATTACTTCTCTATCAATTGGTTCAGAAGCCTTATCTATGATTTCACCGATAGTTTTTCCTGTAACGGTTAAGGCGTCTCTATGTATTAAGCCTAACTTGTCAAGTTCTTTAAGGAGTGCAGGTACACCACCAGCATTATGAAAATCTACAACAAAGTACTTACCTCCTGGTGTTAGATCTGCAATATGTGGTACTTTCTCACTAAGTATATCAAAATCTTCTAGAGATAGTTCAACTTTACCTTCATGTGCTATGGCTAGTAAGTGTAGTACTGTATTTGTTGAGCCACCCATAGCCAAATCAACAACAATAGCATTTAGTAGTGCTTTTCTTGTAATAATATCTCTAGGCTTTACGCTCTTCTTAACAAGTTCAACAGCAAGCTTTCCAACTTCTCTAGCCATTACTAATCTTTCACTTGATATTGCAGGTATGGTTGATAGGTATGGTAGTGTAAGTCCCATAACTTCTGTGAGTATTGCCATGGTATTGGCAGTGTAAAGTCCTGAACATGATCCAGAACCTGGACATGCTTTTCTCTCAATTTCTTCAAGTTCTTCAAGACTTATCTTACCCTTACTGTAAGAACCTACAGCTTCAAATACATGACCAATACCTAACTTTCTACCTCTATACTCTCCAGGCATCATGGGTCCACCATTTATGAAAATTGATGGTATGTTTAGTCTGACAGCAGCTATGAGCATTCCTGGAATGATCTTGTCACAACTACCTACAAGTACCAAACCATCAAGTTTATGTGCTTCGACCATTATTTCTATGGAATCTGCAATTACTTCACGACTAACTAAACTATACTTCATTCCTTCATGACCCATAGCTAATCCATCACATACAGCTATAGTGTTGAACTCTATAGGTACACCACCGCCTTCTCTAATTCCTTCCTTAATAACTTCTACAATTTGTCTTAAATGTACATGTCCAGGAACAATGTTTGTATATGAATTAGCAATACCAATTATAGGCTTCTCAAAATCAGTATCACAAAAACCAACAGCTCTAAGAAGAGCTCTCTTTGGAGCATTAACATAACCTTGAGTAATAGCACTACTTCTATAAATCATAAATTAAGTAATGAATCTTTAAAATATATGCATTAACCACGCCTCAACAATAAAAAGTACTTATAACTGTTACAATTAGATATGAGTGTGTGAATTACGTACAAGAACTAGACATTAAAGAATTTAGAGGAGTAAGAAAATTGAAAGAACCTATCAAATTCAAGAAAAATAAATATCTTAATAGGTCGTAACAACTCAGGAAAGACAACCATACTAGACGCACTATCATTATTACCACATCCATATACAGGGTTACCTGACGGTGTACGTAACATTTATTCTGAATACAGAATATCTTATCTTCATAATATTAGAGGTAGAGGACTAAAGCATCGATCCTTAGTATACTTATATACAGGAAATGCTCGAATAAGGTACATCATTAATTATCAGATGTTAACAATAACGCAGGAACTTAATATCGACGAGAAAGGAAATATTAAGGTAAGTAGTGCTTTAAATGAAATAACTTGTCATGAAATTGATTATTCAGCAAGTCCTGAGAAGTTAAAATTTTATGTCAAAGAAAATTCATCATCTAAACTTGTAAAAGAGCTAGACATTTCGGCAAATGATGTTATCTATATTCTAAATGTAACAGAATACATAGATAAGCTTTATGATTCTTTAAAAGGTATTGAATGGCGGTTTAAATTTCAAAAATCAGACGCCATAATTAATTGTGCTAAGTTCATCTTAGATATCACTAATGAGAAAATTACTGAAATTGTTCGTCAAGATTCTGAATACTCGTTACGTAAAGTTATTCAATACGAGTCAGGTAAGGAAAAACCAATATATGTTAGATTGTCAGATCAAGGATTTGGAATTTATAAAGCAACATTATTACTATTATGGTTAAGTACATTAAGACCTAAGCTTGTCCTTATTGATGATTTTGAACTTGCACTTCATCCATCATTAACAAGAGCATTCATAAAGTACTTGCTTAATCATCTTAATTGTCAGCTAGTTATTGCAACACATAGTCTTGATGTTATAGATACAATTGTTGATTTATATCGCTGTGATGGAGTTATAGGACCCGAGGATACTCAAGTAATAATACTTAAACGTGATGAAGCAGACATTGTACATATTAGACATTGTGATGTACATGAAGTTTACGTTTTAACAAGTGCTGGTCATGATATTAGAAAAATCACTGAACTTGCAGGACTATGAAATTTTTAAGAGAAGATTCAATCCATCAAAAATTGTTAAGCATTTTAGAAAGATTATCTTAGTTTTATGTGGTACAGGTAGTTGGGATGATAATGTTCTTGAAGGTTTTTCACGCATACATGATGGGCATGATGTAGCTATAGTGTGGCCGAAAAGACGGTACTACGGGACAGGACTAAGCGCAATACAAGCTATTAAGCAGTATTATCGACAGAAAGATATACTGCACCTCATTAAAAATAAAGTTCAAGTTAAGTTTATCGTAATGATAGATGCTGAGCATATACAAAATCTACATAATTCATGCATCGATATAGTAAGTATTACTCAAAACTTTGGTATTAAAGTTTATATGTGTTTTCCATTACGTGGAAACATTAGAGCTTACTACGTGAAGTTCCATCCGTAGTATCCTAGTCCTCCAATACTAGATTGTTATGTAATGATTTTTGGAATTGTAAATGTATTGAAGAAGATATATGTAGTTTTCTCAATCAAGTACATATCTCTTGTAATCCTCCCTCTTCCATACTGCCTTGCAGGAATATTCCTCGTAGAGGTGGTTTTTAAAAGCTATGTGCATAAGGTTCTAAAGAACTCTAGAAACAATTGAAAATTTAATTGTAAAGTATGGAGGAGTTGCGAGAAAAAGCTTCAATCAAGTTAATGATGTTCTTAATACCATTACTCACGACTATTAGATTTTGTTTATCTATTGACTTTTATTAAGGAATTGATGTTGTTTTTGAATTCTTCAGTAATCTTTATAAGTTTCATTATTCACAAGTCTCAAGATTATGAAGATACTCATTACGGTTATTGATGATAGGTATAGAGGTGAGTATTCAATGATTAGACAAGCATTAAGAGAGGCCAATCTCGATGTTGATGTTGCATGTGTTGAAGATATTAATGTAAATGCAACATATGTAATTACTAATGGCATAAGTATTGATAAGCTGTGTGATTTTGATGGATTAGCCATCATTGGTGGTTACAGAATGTACTATGCAGTCACGGGCAAGAAACCTCCTAGAAGAAACTTAAACTTATCAATCTCTCTTAGTATAGTTGAAAACATAGTTAAGCATTATTATGATAAAGATAAGTTAATTATTGCACCTCTTGCAGTTCCAGCACTTTTAGCAAAAATGAAGATTCTTGAAGGTAAGGAGGCTACAGTCTATCCAACAACAGATTTAATAAGAATTCTTTCAGAGAATGGTGTAATCTTTAAGAATGTACCTGTTGTTAAGAATGGCAATGTAATTACTATGAAGAGGCCTTGCGTGAATGAGCTTCTACAAATTCTGAAAGGAGAAATGTCATGATTATCAAAGAGCTTGAATATTTTAAAGTACCTAGGTATGTAGTTTTTGGCCCTAAAGCTATTGGTAAGGTTGAAGAGATTGTAAGAAAGCTAGGACGTAATAAGTATGGCTTAATAGTTACTGGTCAAAACTATAGTAAGAATTATGCTGAAAAAATCGAAATCAATAACTGCCACTTTGAATGTATTTTTGAAGCAAGTGTTGAAGAGATAACTAGACTTAAGGATAAGTATAGTGGTAATGTTCATTATGTTGTATGTGTGGGAGGTGGTAAAGTTATCGACGTTGGTAAAGTACTTGCACATATATGGAATGTACCATTAATATCAGTACCTACAGTTGCTAGTCATGATGGTTTTGCCTCACCATACATATCTTACCTACTACAACTTGACCTTAATAGACTTGGTCTAGGCAAGATATATAAGGTGCCTATAGCCATTATTGCAGACACATCAATTATTCTAGAAGCACCCAGGAGATACTTAATAGCTGGTGTTGGTGAACTTATGGGTAAGATCATTGCTGTTAAAGATTGGCAACTTGCACATAGACTTAAAGGTGAAGATTATAGTGAATACGCTGCAACTCTATCATTAGCCAGTTCAAAAATTATTGATAAGAATTTTGAGAAGTTAAAGATACATAATGAGGAGTGTGTCAGAATTGTCGTTAAAGCACTTATTGGCTGTGGTGTTGCTATGTCTATTGCAGGTACTTCAAGACCATGTAGCGGTTCTGAGCATCTCTTCAGTCACGCGCTCGATTTACTCGCGAGGGAGTACAATCTTAAACCTGCACTACATGGAGAGCAGGTAGCTCTTGGCACGTTAATCATGGCTTATCTTCATGGTCTTAATTGGAGAAAAATTAAGACTAGAATGAAAATTCTAGGCATACCTATCACAGCTAAAGAACTTGGATATGATAGAGATATCATTATTGAAGCTTTAATGATGGCTCATAAGATCAGACCTGATAGATATACTATACTTGGAACTGATGGTCTCAATAGAAAAGCCGCTGAACACGTAATTGACGAGTTAGGTATTGCCTAGTAGTGCATTATTGAAATGTAATCACCAGGCGAGATAGTAAGTGAAAAGTTGTTATTTAGATCTTTATGAAACTGGTACGATCTTGATTTAATGATACCTCTGCTCTTAATGTCAATTCTTAAGATTCTATCTTCATCTGAGAGACCTATAAATTTAATGATTTCTCTCCCATTACTATAGATTCTAAATTCACAATTATCTATAATGTTTAAAATCCCATTCTCAATAAGTAGTCTAGAACCTTCAACATTCAATTTCTCTATATTGGTTATGGTATGTGCCTTACCTTGAGAGTTAAACATAATTATGAAACTTAACTTACCTTTAATCATAATGTCATTAATGATTAACCAATTCATATAATCTAAATAATGTGTAGAAATAGTTACAAGGTCTTTCCATAGTTCAAGTTTAAGTATTGAATGTAATAGACAGTGAAGTAATTGTAAAGCATTATCGAGATTCAAATCGATTTTCAACCTTTCTAAATAGTTAAACAGTAGATGATATGCGTGAGTGTACATGTTGTAATTGAATAATGCTGTAACAAGTTTCATAACCTCGCTAAAGTCTATACTATCTAGATTAGTACATACTTCGTGATACTTGACCATTAAATACTCTGATGCTATTCTCCATGGATGTATCCTAACAATTAGTGTGTCAAGGTTAGGTCTTTCTCTAGCTATTTCTTTCTTCAAGTAATTAAGAGTTTCAAGACTATTTCTTCTTATTTTCTCTTCAGTACATAGTTTTATAAGATGCTTAATCATTAGGTATGCTATTATATTTTTCTCTTTTCTAGCTATGTCTAAGCATCGTTCTATAACTTCTTTTGAGATTTCTCTACTATTAGCATTTAAGTGTTTATGTATGGTTATGAAGCATGTACTTAAATCATCATCACACATTACGCACCTATTCATGTATATTAATGGCAGTCTTGTATATACATTATCTGAACTACATCTAATTACTTCATGTTGTTGAATTTTTTCTAGAGCTCTTCTCAGGAACCTGTTTAATATTGAGGAGCTTGTATATATGTTCATCTATCTCGGCTTAACTGTTGAAAGTGGGTTAATTATTTCTTTAGCATTAATCATGGTTCCTGGATATATTACACTGTTAGCACCAACTCTTGCCTTTGAGCCAATGATAACGCCGAGTTTAATCATTCTTTTACCTCTAACTACAGTTACAGGTATGTGCTCAACCTCAATTTCTGGTGGAAGCACACTTAGAGTTACTACGCCTGGTTCTACAATTACTTCTTCACCAATTACTGAATTTCCTATAAAGACATTTCTACCAATTGTTACTCTTGACTGTATGATCGATTCTGTAATTTCAGTATTTGCACCTATTGTGCAGTTATCTTCAATACAGGAGTAGTTTCTAATTAAGGCATTATTACCAACATAGACTTTCTTACCGATATACACTGGTCCTCTAATTATGGCATCATGATCTATCTCTGCCTGTGCATCAATAATTACTGGTCCTTCAATTACGGCTTTAGCACTAATCTTAGCTTCTAAGCTAATTCTTGCTGTACTTACCTTATCTAGAAGAGTTTTTGCAGTAATTATTAAATCCCATGGATATTCAATACTTATCCATAACTCCGTCCACGGTATGGCATGAACGTTGTGATTCTTAACGTATTTTGATAAGAATTCTAAGAGGTCTCCATGAACGTTCATTAAGAGCTTCACGAACTTTCTATTCATGATGGCTATATTTCCAAAAATGTACCCTGGAGTCCTCTCATAGCTTAATTCTGCATTCTTAACTCTTCCTTCTTCATCGATGTCAAGTTTTACGTAGTTTTTAACACTAATTACAGGTACTGCCATTAATGAGCATTCACTAGACTTTACTAAATGATTTGTTATTAATGCCTTAATAGCATCTTCACTTGTAATTACATCACCGTATGCAATTATTACTTCTTCAGATGTTACTAATTCAAGAGCATTAAGTAGTCCTTTCCATGAGTTTGAACCATAAGTTACGTACTCAACATCTAGTCCTTCTAATTGAAGTTCTTTACTATATGTTTGAGGATCCTTAGTGATGAGTATAAGACTTCTTAGACCAACATTTTTGAAGACATCGATTAAATACTGTATTAATGGTTTACCTAATACTTTAAGTAGAGTTTTTGGTCTATATTCTGTCAACGGTCTTAATTCTACATCATCACGTGTAAGTATGATAACCGTAAACTGCTTCACCATACTACTCAACAGTTACTGTCTTTGCTAGATTTCTAGGTTTATCAGGATCATAACCTCTACTTACAGATGCGTAATAAGCTATAAGCTGTAGTGGTACCACGTATGGTATGGTTGCTATTCTGTAGTCTATATTTGGCATCTCTAAAATGATGTCAAGTAATTGTTCATATTTTTCTCTATACTTCTTAGCTACTAGACCTATGGTTAAGGCATCTCTTGCCTTCATCTCCATAACGTTACCTATCATGGTCTCTACGTAGTTTTCATCAAGTATCACAAAGAGTATTGGAAATCCTTCTTCAACGAGTGCTATTGGTCCATGCTTACTCTCACCGGCAGGATATGCTTCTGCATGTATGTATGCTATCTCCTTGAGCTTTAATGCACCTTCCATGGCTATAGGTACACCTAAACCTCTACTTAGATAATACATGTCTTGTTTTTTTGATAAGGTATTTCCAACAATTTTAGTCATAGCTTCGTGATGAGTAATCACTTTATGAACAATCTCAGGGATCTCAGTTAATGTTTTTAGACATGCTCTATAATCGTCATTACTTATAAAGCCTCTAAGATTAGCCACACGTAGTGCAAGTAATGTAAGCACAGCTAACTGCGTTGTGAATGTTTTTGTGGCAGCTACACCTATTTCTGGACCTGCTCTCGTATATATGGTCATCTCAGATTCTCTAGGTATAGCGCTATCGATAACGTTACATATTGAGATGATTCTTGTTCCACGATTTTTAAAGACCCTAGCTGCAAGTAACGTATCTATAGTTTCGCCTGACTGTGATATTGCTATAAGTACATCATCATCTTCTGCAAGCTTTTCATATCTTCTATACTCAGAAGCTATGAAGGTATATGTATCTACTTGACATAATGTCGTAAAGAGGTAGTCACAGACTAATCCTGCATGATATGATGTTCCAGCACCTGTGATGAATACATTATCGGCGTTTATGATTAGTTTAGCAACCTTATCGATGATATTTAGATCAAGTCCAAGTATTGTATTTTTCAAAGCTAAAGGTTGTTCGTGAATTTCTTTAAGCATGAAGTGTGGATATCCTTCTTTACTAGCCATTTCTAAAGACCAATCAATTACTTTAACTCTACCTTCATAGCTTACCTCTTTACCACTATGCTCAATGTGTATGCTTGTCGGTGTTATGTAGCCGTATTCTCCATCTCTTAAGACGATGACCTTTCTCGTAAATTCTAAAAATGCAGGTATATCACTAGCTATGAAGTTTACACCATCACCAATACCAATAACTAGTGGTGAGGTTTGTTTAGCAAAATAAATTTTGTCACTATCATGTTTAGTAATTACAGCGATAGCGTAAGTGCCTTCAAGTTCATTAATAGCTTTTTTAAAAGCTGTGAAGAAATCCTTATCCTGTCTTAAATATTCCTCAATTAAATGAGCAATAACTTCAGTATCTGTTTCACTTTTAAACTTATGACCTTTACTTTCAAGTCTAGCTTTAAGTTCTTGAAAATTTGAAATTATTCCATTATGAACTACAGCTATAGTTTCAGTACAGTCTGTATGTGGATGTGCATTATAGTCGCTAGGCTTTCCGTGAGTACTCCAACGCACGTGACCAATACCGATGTATCCTTTCATTTCGTCAAAAGAATACTTTCTATTAACCTCATGAATCTTACCCTTACCCTTCTTAACAATTAACTCATTATTAAAAAGTACAGCAATACCTGCAGAATCGTAACCCCTATATTCAAGCCTTTCTAAACACTTTCTTAAGAATCTACCAATATTATCACTTAAAGCTTCAGTAAGTGCTGCAATACCGACAATTCCGCACACAAATCACTAATACTACTGTAGGCTTTTAAATATGCTATCATTTTATTTTAAAGAGAGGTTTCAAGACTTAGTGATGCTTAATAATGTTTGAAAAATTTAAAATACTTAGCAAAACTTTAGACTTGAATTGTTATGTTAGATATTAATAGGGTTAAGAATGAAATTTTTAACTTCATCAATGAATTTAAGTCTCTTGTTGATCTTGAAAAATTATGGATAGCTTTAACTTGTAGAGAATTTTGTAGATATAAATTCTCTGTATATTATTTTGGAAGAGAAGTCAGTAAGTATCTTGATGCTTTAAGAAAGTTCATAAGAGAGAAGTTAGGTCCACTTCTAGGTGTTGAAATTAGTAGTCTAGATCAAGATATCATAATCAATAATGAGAAGACAAGTGTCAGAGGTCTTATGATGAAGATGATGATTGAGTATTTTAAGGAGAATAAGGAACTTGCAGATAAATTATCGAGAGATGTAATTTCTAAACTTCCAACTTTAAGAGATGTATCTAAAAAGCTGATTCTTGCATTAAGTAAAGTATCCAAATTCATTAATGAAGGAGTTATTGAGCTTGTTAACTCATGGATTGGAGATGTGATTATACGTAGAATGGAAGAAATGTTCAATCAGAAGTTTCAAGATAGAGAAGTTGAAATTGCTATCGATGAACTTGTACTTAAAGGCTTCGTGATGTACTGTAACTATGTGGTCAGAGATCTTGAGAAGTTCACAATAGATGTTTATAACCAATACTACTTACCACCATACCTAATACATTTCTGGAGAAATGTTGAAGAGTATATTAAGCCATGAATATTAGATTTTCAACAATAGTTCTCATCATTGTAATTGTGATCTTCTCAGTGCTTTCTACTACAGTATTTGCTCTTAATGATATCACACTAACTCTCATCTATGGAAAGTTTGTGAAACACCTCTCCAATAATACGCTAATCACTATAGGTGAGGGAAGTACGTTATTGAATATAAGTATAAGTAACGTCGAGAAATTTACAAGTATATGTATCATGTTGAGTGTAGAGAATGAAACTATACATCATAAGTGTGATGTGATTAATAATAACTATTCAGTAATGATAGATCTAAGTCCTTATTTACGTTTAGGAAGAAATAACATTATAATCACATTACAACTTAATAATTCAAGTCTAAGTTACTTCATAACTCTGCATAAAGTTAAGCCTAAGATTAATCTTGAACTTGTAAATGAAACAAGAACTTTATATGGTTGTATTCCTCAGAAACTGTATTTTAAGATAATTAATAAATCTAGAATCAGTGTCAGTAACTTCAACTTCTCAATTACATATAGTGAAGATATGGCTAAGATGGATGTTGAGATGATTAATGATACAGACGTTATTGTAAGAATCTTGCCAAAAAGTACTGGTAAGTTAAGCTTTAACCTAAATTTAACATTTAGTGATTTTGGTAATTTCAACTATACAAGAATTTACACCTATATCTTCACTATCATTAAAACTCCTGTCAAGATCTATCTTCAAGTACCTAAGGAAGTTAGATTTGGTCAAGATATAGATATGAAGATTAAACTTGCAACACCTCTCTGTGTGCTTGCAAATGAAAGTGTAGATGTATTCATTAATAACATTTACTTCAAGACCTTACAAACTAATAATTATGGTGAAGCCTTTACCAAGTATAAACCTGAATCTATAGGAAACTACATCATTAAAGTTATTTTTAAAGGATCAAAGTGCTTAGAAGAGAGCGTTACTTTCTCTGAAGTTAAAGTTATTTCAGGTATTGTAAATCTTGATGTTCATGTTAACAGCACGAAGTTGAGGTATGGAGAGACATTGCACATAAACGTACTACTTAATCCTAAACCTTTAACAGGATACTTAATTGTAAAGTATAAACTTGAAAATACTTCAAAGGACATAATCATCACATCTATAAATGAGAGTGAAGTGGCTATTAGCTGGAAACCTCCAAGAGCTGGCAACTATGAGCTTCTAGTTGCCTTCTATGGTAAACCATATTATGAGAATATTGTTAAGTCGATTCCTATTCAAGTTTCTAAGGCTAATTGTGTAATTAGGACTTACAAGCTAGTAACAGGATATGTTGGTCAAGAACTTAAGATTTATGGAAAAATCTTAACAGATTATGAGAAGTCTTTAAAGTTAATTCTTGATCTAAATGGCACTAAATATATCATTTCAACGAACTCTTCAGGACACTTCAATTACGTAAAGTCAATATTTAAAGCTGGAAGCTATAGAATTAAGATTTACTGGAATGGTGATTACAATTACAACCCTTGTACATACATGACGGAGATTCATGTACTTAAAATTCCTACGAGAATACATGTCGATTATTCAGATCACGTAATTGCTAGTGGTGGAGTCTTGAAACTAGAAGTTCAGATAAGGCCTCTCATAAATACTTCATTAATACCTAGTGGTACATTAAATATTGTAATTAATGATAGTGAAATCTTGAGTGAGAAGCTTCTTCACGGTAAGTTAGTGACTTATCTTACTCTGTGGAATGTTGGTGATTACGAGTTGAACATTACCTATCTTGGTGATAATTATTTTGAAGCATCAAGTAGAATTATTAAGATCAAAGTTATTCCTGGAATTTACGGTATTCCTTGGTATGTGATTTTGATATATATAGTGCCTGTAGTTCTTGGATATATTACTGGAATTATCATGAGAAAGTATTTATTGACTTAGTTTTTCTCTAAAATCTTCTTCCCTACCATGTCTAACAATTCTTATACTTGTCTTTAAGGGTATCTTAAATCCTAATCTAGTTAAGAGATTATAAAGTTCATAGTCTGTCATTTTCTCAATTTTTCCTGTCATGTGTAATTTTACAATTTCTTTAAAAATCTTAATCACATTAGTTCCATAAAGCTCTACAGCCTTATCTATTATTTCTTCACTTCTACTTCCCTCAATAATGGTCTTAATGTACTTAATAACTTCAGTTTCTGTTAATGGTTTCTCTTCACGCTTAGCCTTCTCACTTGTTAAAGATACCCAAGTCTTCATAGCTTTCTTTCTAATAATTGAATCTATGAAATCATCACTCATATCTTTAATTCTATAGTTTGAAGATTCTGTATATAAAGGATTCTACTTTAAGAGAAAGAGTTAGGAAACAGAGATTTTTAAGTCTTTACTTCAATTTTAGCTGCCCTTACTTCAATTACCTGACCCGCAGCTACTGTTCTACCCATATCTCTGAGTGCAAATCTTCCAAGACCTGGAAAGTCTGCAAACTTTTCAACAACTACTGGTTTTAACGGCTTTATCTTGACAATAGCTACGTCTCCCTGCTTAATAAATTGTGGTCTCTGTTCTACTGCTTGACCTGTTCTAGGATCTAGTTTAGCAATTATTTCAGTTATTTGTGCAGGTACTGTAGCTGTATGTACATGCATTACTGGTGTGTAGCCAACACTGATTGCTGTTGGATGCCATAGTATGATTATTCTTGCTACAACTTCTTCAGCAACTGTGGGTGCACTTGTTACGTGTCCCATAACGTCACCTCTCTTTAGATCTCTTTTTTCGACACCTCTGACATTAACACCAACATTATCTCCAGGCTTTGCTTCATCAATCTTCATGTGATGCGTCTCGATACTTCTAACATCACCTACCTTACCTATGGGCATGATGATTACCTTGTCACCAACCTTTAAGACTCCTGTCTCGACTCTGCCAACAACTACAGTACCTGCACCTGTGATGGTGAAGACATCCTGTATAGGCATTCTTAGAGGCTTATCTATAGGTCTTGGTGGTGGTTGAAGAGCGTCAAGTGCTTCAAGTACTGTTGGTCCTTGATACCATGGTGTGTTTGGACTTCTTTCCTTAATGTTATCTCCTCTCAAGGCGCTTACAGGTATGAAGGGTATTTTAGATACATCATAACCTAGTAGTTTTAATAGCTTACTAACTTCTGCTTTTATTTGTTCAAATCTCTTCTGATCATAATTAACTACATCTAGCTTATTTACAGCTACAATCATTTGTGTAACACCTAGCGTCTTTACTAGGAAGACGTGTTCTCTAGTTTGTCCATGTAAACCAATTCCTGCTTCAAACTCTCCAGGTCTTGCAGATACTACTAGCAATGCTGCGTCTGCTTGTGATGCACCTACAATCATATTCTTAACGAAGTCTCTGTGTCCAGGCAAGTCGATGATGGTGAAGAAGTATTTACTTGTTTCGAAACCTACATGCATAGCCTCAATAGTTACACCTCTTTCTCTCTCTTCCTTTAATCTGTCTAAAATCCATGCTAGAGCAAAATCTTCTTTGCCCATTTTCTTAGCTGACTCATAAAGTTCTTTCCAAGCTTTCTCATCAACATAACCAGTCATTAATAGTAAGTGTCCTACAAGAGTTGACTTTCCATGATCTACATGGCCTATGACAGCTAGGTTTAGATGTGGCTTCTTTAATGCTGATTCCTTAGGTTTTAAAACTATACTCATACAAGACCCTCAAGATTAATCGTAAATTTAACAGCTTATAAAGTTTATTTAGTCATGCATGGTAATTTAAAACGTATAAACTCAGACTTGCAAGGCACAATCACGGATCATTTGGTGGTTCTTCTCATCATTTCCTTATCTTCACTTATCTCAGGAATTCAGCGATCACCTTCCATCTTCATAATTCCGAAGTTTTTTCTCATCACTAATTATCAAGCTATTCTACCAACTTATAAAGCATACGTAAGACTTAATAAGACCCTAAACGTTAACCCCCATAGAGGCCAGGCTCGGCCGCAAAGGCCCTCGGAGAGGAAAACCTCTCCGAGCCGCCATGAGCGGGAGCCGAAACTCACCCTTCCCGATGAAGTACTCATCTAGAGCTGGAAATACCGCGATGAAGGTCAGCCCCCTGGGGCGCCCGTGCCTCA
>Ga0190367_1000688_pt1 | contig 22929 bp, 31 predicted proteins | sample 4872181011_MG_FD_171838 | JGI IMG/M metagenome (GOLD analysis project Ga0190367, IMG submission 171838) | Hydrothermal vent microbial mat bacterial communities from Southern Trench, Guaymas Basin, Mexico - 4872-18-10-11_MG | ecosystem: Environmental > Aquatic > Marine > Hydrothermal vents >...
CGACTGCGAGCAGGGTAAAGTTTTACCCTTTGATAGTAGCTTTAAGCGGCGTTAAGCTGGCAAGAGAGCAGGGAGTTAAGGTGGTTCCTCCCCGGGCAAAAACTCCCGTCATACCTAGGCCGTGCATCCCGGAGAATAGGGATTTCTCGCAGGAACTCGCAGTTGCACTCAACTTACCCTACATGGAGGTGAAGGACCCGCAAGAGATATCGTTTTTCTATCCTAGAGCACTTCTCATAGAGTGGGTTGGAGGAGAACGTACTAGGCATGTCGTAAAATTTGTATCTACGGAGACAGGAGAGGTTGAAGGGCCAAAATTATTCGTTAAAAAGGCGGTCTACAGGGAGTTGACGTATGAGGAAGTCTCTGGCAGGTCTTGACTTGAGGGTGGAGTTTGACGACGAGGAGGAGGCGCGTAGGATATATTCATCTTTGAAGCCAGAAGTATCTACGCCCCCTACTCACAGGAGTAAGGTTAGTATAAGCCTTAAAGGGAAAACCTTAGTCATAAGGATAGACGCGCCAGATATCAGTAGTTTTAGAGCGGCTTTTAACAGCTACACTAGGATGCTTCAAGCCGCTATTAACCTCTCTGAGGCTCTAAAAGCCCGCGCCTAGGATATCTCGGGGTTTCATGTACTCTCTTAGCAATACAGTTGCGTACATACCTTTCAACAGTTTAAACCTAAACAGTACAGAACGGTCTTCATTAACTAGGTACTCAAAATCCTCGGGTACCAGTGCTGCCCTCCTTAAGTCGCCCCTAGACTCAGCTCCTAACAGCCCCTTTAACTTAAAGTTGCTTAGTGAAATGCCCTCTTCCCTTAGAATCTTTCTTTCTATTTCCCCCTGCTCCCCTCTGGCTAGTTGCGTCCCGTAGCCGAAGACGTTTAGAACTAGGTGCGCTAAACCCTTCCTAATTAGCTCGTTGACCTTCTCCTTGTTAGTATCCGTTGTTCGAATAACCCCGCGACGCCTCAACCTATACCCAGACTTATCGTACAGCGCGACTAAATCTCCGGGGTAGGCCTCAGCTATTCCGAGGCCTCTCTCCAGTCTTGCACTTAAAGATTTGTTAAACAAGTACGCCTGATAGGCGTTGATGAATAAGCGGCGCACGGGGAGTGGGAGCGACCTGAAAGCTCCCAGGTAGTCTCCCGGGTGCCTGGAGAGGTACCGTAGAAGTTCCCGTTCATGGTGAAGGTTTGGGGGGAACTTTTCTATAGCCTTGGCGTAGTCGTCCGTATTCCTCGCGTAAATCCTAGCCTCCTTGGCCCATGGGCTCTCATTGGGGTATACTCGGAATACCTCCTCTTCAAAAGCCTCCTTGAACATCCTTTTAACTAGGTAACGCCCTACTACGTGCGTGTTAGGCCTTATCGTCCCAAACCTCTGATAACCGTAGTAATTCGGAGCGCCTCCAAACTCTGCGAGCTCACCAGTTATTCTGTCTATCCTATCTTTAACATTATCCTCTCTTACCTCTCGCACTACAATTGTGAACTGATTCCCATACAGCATACCCGGAGTCAGCCTGAAAGGCCTCCTAAACGCCGTTACGACCTCGAAATACTTGGACTTGACTGCGAGAACCTCGTCTGGGCTCACACCCTCTACACACACTAACTGGTATGTTACGGCTTTCGCGTCTTTTAACCCCGCTATAGAAAACAGTTTGTGGCTTACTCTCAGCTTCTTAGCAATCATTTTGGTAGCTGTTATGGAGTCTATCTTCCACTTCTTTAATACAAACCAGGTGTACTCGCCTTCGCCGTAATCGAAGCCCGCAGGGTAGACGGGGCCTGACTCGCTTATCTCCACAACGATGAAATCCTCGTAACTACGTCTGATTACGCCACCTATACCCTCCGCTGAGCTGGCGTAGTACTCTAATCCTAGCTCTAAGTCTAGGGCGGCTGACGATTTCCGCATAAGCAACAACTATAGTCAGAGGAGTTTTAAATGCCCCGTAACTTTGTCAACAAGTTCGTCAGGCCCTGGACCTACTCCTAAAGCTGTCACGGTACCTGGCGGTAGTTGGGTTAGCCCCGCGTCGCTTATTAGTGCTGCAGGTAAGCCTAGTTCCCTAGCTTTCTCATGGAGGGCAATTAGGTCGCTTAGGGAGGAAACTTTTACCACTACTTTTTTCTGTCCCTCCTTGAGCCATGCGTCGAACCACTCTGTACAGTGTTTCTGGGCTTGTAGTGCTGCTGAGAGGGAGGCGTGGGCTACTTGTACGGCGAGTTTCCCTTTTCCCATTTTTATGTCTGTTCGAACGACAATGACTTGCTTCATGCGTGGCACATTGCTAGCCTTTCTTGTACCCTATCTTTCTCAGGAACTCTATTCTCTCGCGTTTCTCCTTGTCTCCTTCTACTCCTAGAGGCGTGAAGCCATCAACGACTCCTAGGAGGGCGCGACCCTGACTCGTTTCCGCTACTATCGCCTGGACGGGGTTTGCCGTTGCGCAGAGTATCGAGAGCACTTCGGGAACTTGTTTTATCGCGTTAACGACGTTTATCGGCCAGGCGTCTCTAATTAGAATCACGAACACATGCCCGGCGCCTATTTTCCGAGCGTTTTCTATCGCCGCTTTCACTAGTTCATCGTCATTACCCTCATACCTCACGAGGCGGGGCCCCGATGCCTCGCAAAACGCAATGCCGAACTTTATGTTAGGCACGCTTCCTACAAGAGCCTCGTACAAGTCTTCAACCGTTTTTATGAAATGCGTTAATCCAACTATTATGTTGGCGTGTTCTGGGATATCCAGTTGTACAACACTTATCTTAACCTCCTCGCCCATGTTAAACACCAGCTAGAGAATTTGCGCGAGCCCTTTTTAACGTCTTTTTCTCCACCTTATAGTAGGGAGAACTTATGGCTCTCGGCGTATGCCCCGCACTGAGAAGTGACGAAGAGACAGGCGAGTACTATTGTGCGTATGCCAAGAAGTACATAAACCCTGCGTTTATGCCGTGTTTCGGCAAGTTTTACCTATGTGAGATTTATATGTATGGAAAGAAAAAGGAGGAAGAGAAGAAATTGAAAGAAGCGGAAAAAGAGAAGCAAGCAAGGGAGCCCGTTGAAATAAAAGAGGATAAAATTATAATACCATTCTTCGACGAGCCGATCTTCAGCACAGATTTGCTGGCAGAGTTGGAAGAGCTAGAAAACGGCATCGCTAAGTTAGATGAGTTATGGGAAAATTACGAGTCGAAAACAACTTCGCTCGTGGAGAGTTGGGATGTATTAAAAGCTAAAGTGGAGCGAGCTTTAGCCGGATTAGCGAGCTCGATAGCTACGTGTAAAACTGAGCTAGGAGAGCTTGAAGCAAAGTATAAACTTGGCTTCATAGGCGAGGAGGAATACGTTGAAATAAAAAACAAGCTAGAGGAAAGGCTAAAAGCTTACGAAACTACGTCATCCGAGCTAAGCGAGGCTTTAACTCGTATAGAGAAACTCCTCTCCGTACACAGGAGGAGAGTACTGACCGCGCGGGCTAAACCGGAGATCGGAAGGTTAAGGGTTAGTCTGATGAAATTGGAGCAGCTCTACGAGAGCGGGAAGATAAGCTACGAAACGTACCACAAGCTCAGGCAGGAATTGGAAGAACAGTTGTCCTTGCTCGAACGGCTAGTTGAGGAGGGATGAATGTCTCATGGCGAACGAAGTTTTCCCGACGTCTATGCCTAAATCCGTGGAAGTCGCTTTAGAAGAGCTAGAGGAGGATTTTAACAGGCTAGACGAGATGTGGAAAGTATACAGAGAGGAGAGCGCGCGAGTCATCAAAAGATGGGAGGGTATGAGAGTAGGGTTACTGGACAAAGTGGCTAAGATCTCCGGCGTCTTATCTAAAATAGAGAGAGAGCTAGAGGAACTCTACGCAAAGATAGAGCTAGGAATGCTCAGCAGCGACAAAGCGGCTGAGAGGATAAATAAACTCGAGGAGACTAGAGCTAAGCTAGAGGGAGGGCTGAACACTCTTAAAGGCACTATAGAGAAATTCGAGAACTGGTCTCGCAAACATAGAAAACTAGCGAGAGTCGTAGCAATAGGCGGGGAAGAGGACATCCTAAAAATGTTAGAAACCCTTGAAAAGCTTAAGCAAGCAGGCTCTATAAGTGAGGACGTCTACGAGCGCATTAGAAAAGAACTCCAAGAACTAGTGGGGTCGTTTGTCAGCGTTGAAACCATAGAACCCTGACTGCGACTTCTAAGCCTTAGTTTTAGACCCGGCGAAGTAGAGGCGTATTCTACCCCTCTCCTTCCTAACCGTGAAGTCGTCTAAGGAAACCTCTCTCCTCTTAGCTCTTCTCTCCATGGCTTTCAATAGCCTCTTAAAGTGCTTCTTACACATGTGGTACATTCGTCCCTGAAGTACTACTATGACCGCCCCCTCTGCATCGCAGTTTACGTACTCGCACCTCATAGTCTCAAACCTTCTACGCGAGATTGTTAATATATGTGCCCCTCCACACAACAACTTTTCTCCACAGACTTCCGAAGAGGCCCCCAATATCGTACCCGGCTAAGTACCTAGGTAGGAAACGCGCTTCAGGGAGGCTAGACCCCGCAGAGACTAGCATGTAGAGATTATTAAAAATCCACGACAACTCCTCACGAACCACAACTTGACATCCTACGACACGCAGATTGTCCCTATTTACTACTAACTTGATGGCTCCAAGCATGGAGCCCTCCTTTTTTATCGATAAACGCGTAGCAGCGTGGTTAACCCCCGCCTCCCTAGCTTCTTTAACCGTTAATCCGCAACTGCCTATAAAGACCCCCAATCCCTGTGCAACTCTCAAGGGTGGGGGAACCCCAAGATTTAAGCCATGGATCTCGTTAGCTAGGGTGAAGCCCTCCTGGTAAGCCGTTTCGTCGCAAAGAGCCCATACTTCCCCAAGTTCTGTCCTTATTTTAACACAGGAGCCCACTCCGTAGATCCCTTCCTCGACGATAAAGCTACTACCGAAAGTGCGTGGCGAGAATCCCCTAGGAATTCTAGGCTTTTCTAGGCCGAACACTATTCCCTGCCCGTTCGGGGGCTCTTTCACAGGCCTTACAACTAGCTCCCCCATTATTTTTCGGGCAATTAGGGCCATATCTTGGTCTAAGACCTCCTCGAAAGGATCCTCGTAAGAACATAAGACAGGTTTGAGACCAGCCTCTCTCACAGCGTCCACAGCATTTATCCCCTCAAATCCACCGTATACGTAAACCTCCCCATCCCAATTCTCAACAATGTCCCTAGCCCGCAAGGCATTAGGCAGCGAAGCCATGCTTATAGAAGCTAACTTGGATACTCTCGGATCCTCCTCTGTGCCGCTGGACACCACGATTAGTCCTTCGTATTCTCTCCCTAAACACATGACTTTGCCGTTAGATATGTGGACCTCATCAAAGCTGCATCGTAGGATACTAGTGTTATATGCAGTTGACAGAGTGTGTGGCGAAATGTGGGGCGCATCCTTACACTCTAAAAGCCCCATCCCAATCCATGGGAGATACTTTCTCGGGACTCCTACGAAATCAGTCTCTGCAAGCATCGTAATGGGAGATCTTAAGTCGAAGGCCCTATACCACCTGATGAAGGCCCACGCCGATAAGTCGTGCCCAACGACGACTATACCTTTAAAGCTCATCGAAACAACTTACTCCCGCGAAGTAATAAACGCGGTGGAGGACTTGCCCGCCTTACCGCTCATAGGGCTGGTAGGGAAACCCAACGCAGGTAAATCTACTTTCTTCTCGGCAGCTACTCTCATAGACGTTAAGATAGCGCCTTACCCATTCACCACTATAGAGGCTAATAAAGGGGTTGCCTACACTAGGCTGAAGTGCGTATGCCAGGAGTTCGGGGTTAAGGATAACCCTAGGAACTCTTCTTGCGTAAAAGGGTGGCGCTTCGCACCCGTGGAACTCATAGACGTTGCCGGACTCGTCCCAGATGCCTGGAAGGGCAAAGGACTGGGGAATAGATTCCTCGACGAGCTTAGAAGAGCTGACGTACTAATCCACGTTGTCGATGCATCCGGATCTACAGATGAAGAGGGAAACCCCATTAAGCCGGGGAGCCACGACCCGGTATTCGACGTAGAATTCCTAGAGAGAGAAATAGACATGTGGATTTACCAAATACTACAGAAAGATTGGGATAGAACGGCTAGGCTCATGGAGTACATGGGGGCGAATCCTGCGGAAGAGCTAGCTAAGAGGCTAAGCGGACTAGGAGTCGCCCAAGATACTGTAGAGCGCGCATTAAACGAAACAGGACTCACGAACAAAAGAGCTACCGCGTGGAGCCAAGAAGACCTGTTTCTATTCGTGAAAACCGTCAGGAGCTACGCTAAACCCCTAATAATAGCCGCCAATAAAGCCGATATCGACGTAGCTGTTGACAATATAAAGAGAATGCAGAAAGAGCTCGGTAACAAGTACGTGATAGTACCCTCATCTGCAGAGGCTGAGCTGGCCCTACGTAAAGCTGCGAGCAAGGGTTTAATCGAGTATCTCCCCGGAGACTCAGATTTCGAAGTAAAAACAGAGCTTACGAAGAGGCAGGAGAAAGCGCTTGAATACATACGCGAAAAAGTCCTTAAGAGGTGGGGGTCTACTGGCGTCCAAGAAGCTATCAACAGAGCGATATTCGACGTGCTAGGCTACGTGGCCGTCTTCCCCGTTGAAAACGAAACTAAGCTAACGGATCACGAGGGACTTGTTCTACCGGATGTCTTCCTATTACCTAGAGGCTCCACGGCTAGAGACCTAGCGTACGTCATACATACAGAGCTGGGCGAGAAATTCGCTTTCGCCATAGATGTGAGAACGAAGAGGCGGCTACCGGCTGACTACATGGTACAACATAGGGACGTTATAAAGATAGTTACCACTCGTTAAGGAGGTGGAGCACTTTGCCGATAGTGGAACTGAGAAATCTCTACTTCTCCTACGAGGGGTCCGCGAAGCCCGCCCTCAAAAATATAAACTTAGTAATAGACAGAGGGGAGTTCATAGTATTAACTGGCCCCTCAGGGTGCGGCAAAAGCACGCTTTGCCGAGTCCTAAACGGGTTAATACCCCACTTCTACAGAGGACGTCTCTCAGGGCAAGCCTTGGTAGCTGGACTCGATGTTAAGGAAACCCCCACTTACATCTTAGCCAGACATGTTGGAATGGTCTTCCAAAACCCGGAGAACCAGCTCTTCCTATCTACCGTCGAGAGAGAACTGGCATTCGGCCTCGAAAATCTAGGCCTGCCCGAAGAGGACATAGAGCGGCGCGTTAAGCAAGCTTTAGATTACTTTGGGCTAACTGATCTTAGAGATAGACCACCTTACCTGCTAAGCGGAGGACAGCAACAGAAGGTAGCAATAGCTGCTGTGATGATCATGGAGCCAGAGCTACTGATATTAGACGAACCGACGGCTAACCTGGATCCCGTAAGTGCCGAGGAGATATTAGAGCTACTAGAAAAGTTGAGAAAGGAGAAGGACATCTCAGTATTACTCGTGGAACATAGGCTTGAGTTAGTACTAAGGTACGCCACGCGCTTATTGATAATGCGTGAAGGAGAAATAATAGCTGACGGCCCCCCCGAGCGCGTAATTCTTACGGAACACGCTAACATAGTGGGTATTCCGCCAGTAGTGGAGGTATACAAAATACTATCGGACACTAGATACGCTTTAAAAAACATCCCCTTGACTCCGAGTGACTTGGCAAGTGAGATTGAAGCGGTGGTAAAACGTGAAGTGGGTCATTGAGGCTGAGGATGTCTACTACGAGTACGAGGGTGGGGGGCTCGCTCTAGATGGGGTTACCCTTAGGGTAGCTAAAGGAGAGATACTAGCTATTATGGGCGAGAATGGAGCGGGTAAGACCACGCTAGTGAAGCATTTTAACGGGCTTTTAAAGCCTCAGAGAGGGCGCGTAGTAGTCTTGGGGATGGATACGCGCCACACCCCTGTCTCAGCCTTAGCTAGACATGTTGGGATGGTCTTCCAAAACCCCGATTTCCAGCTCTTCGCCGAAACTGTAGAGGACGAGATAAAATTCGCCTTGAGAAACTTCGGCTTCCCTGAGGACGTTATCGAGAAACGCGCGGAGTGGGCTCTCAAAATATTCGGGCTTGAAAAGTACAGGGAGAGATCCCCCTACACGTTGAGTATAGGCGAGAGGAAGAGGCTTTCGATAGCCGCTGTGCTGAGCTACGATCCGGACATAGTAATTCTCGACGAGCCAACCTCAGGGCAGGACTTCCTCCAGAAAGAGAAACTCACCGAGCTGCTCTATTTAATGAAACAGCAAGGAAAGACTGTAATTATAGTAACCCACGATGTAGAGTTCGCTGTACGTAGAAGCGATAGGATAGTGGTGATGAAAGCAGGTAAAATACTGGCGGAAGGCCCTCCAAAGAAAGTGCTAAGCGATGTAAGGTTGATTAAAGAAGCCAGGCTGAAGCCTCCCCAGATTATCGAAACCGCACACACCCTAACGAGCAGAGGTATCATGGTAAGTAGAGATAACTATCCTGCAACATCCTACGAACTCATCAGAGCACTGGGATTAGGTGAGGATATTTGAGCCTGCTTCAGGGTTTCATGTACCTACCTAAGAAGACGTACCTCCATAGACTAGACCCCAGGTCCAAGGCCTTCATGCTAGCTTTTTACTCGGTAGCTTCTATCCTGATCTTGAACCCCCTGCTATTAGTCCTCCTCGTAATCTCGAACATACCTCTGGCTATTATCGCGAAGTCCCTGGGCAGATGGGTTAAAACCATGAAAAGCATAGTTTTCTTCGCAGTACTCATATTCGCGCTGAATTTACTCACATCAGTTACTTGGAACGTAGAGTACGCCTTAACTATGGCTGCCAGGTTCGTAGCTTTAACCTCGGCCTTCTCCATATTCTTTTTAACAACGACACCCGAAGACCTAGCCTTAGCTTTAGAGGCGGGCGGGGTGTCCCGGGAATACTCTCTTATGATAACCATGTCCCTACGTTTCGTACCTACGCTGGCCCGAGACCTGCAGATAGTGATAGACGCGTATAGAAGCCGAGGGTCAAAGCTAGACGCTAAGGGGCTCTTAAATAAAGTAAAAGCTTACACTACCCTGCTAACGCCTCTCGTAGTATTTGAGGTTAGAAGGAGCCTCATGGTGGCCGAAGCTCTAGAGGCGAGGGCTTTCGGAGCTACGGGAAAACCTACCTTATACAAGAGGGTTAAAATGACCGGAGAGGACTATGCGTTCTCACTCTTATGGGTAGCCCTTCTCGTAGTAATAATAGCTCTTAAAATTACCGGTGTATTGTACTAAGACTACTCACTTCTCGAAGCCAGAACCTCAAGCCACGGGTTCCCCTGAACAAATGTCGGCAACGACGAGTCTATCGGCATTTCAAGTTTTACACTTTGAGGCTCTACGCGGCGCACTACTACGCGACTTCTCTCCAAAGCCCTATTCAGAGTTATCAAGTTCTTGTTTATCTCTTCAAGCAAAGCTATCATTCTCTGCATAAGGGCTAACGTCTTCTCCTGGGTATCGTTCGCCTGCGCCCGCACAGACCCTAACTCCTGAACGTACTCCATCACTGCCTTTTTTATTTCACTCCTCAACCAAGCTATATCTACAGACATACCCTCTATACTTTGTACCCGATTTTGCTGATCCGAAACCTTAGGTTTAGGAGCGGGTTTAGCTTTCGATTTACTGTTCCTAGAGGACAGCAGGTATAGGTTTCGCACGTCGATACCGCGTTTCTTAAGCGCCCTCCTATACTTGTATAGAGCCTTGTAGACTGTCCGTACAGAAACGTTAAGCTTCTTAGCTAGCTCTTTAGCTGGCAATTTTGTCTTCATAAACTCGGTAACTATACGCCTCTCCGTCTCAGTAAGCTCTGAAAGCGCCTCCTCAACTATCATTCCAGCCAGCCACCAGTAATTAGTCCGTTCCAGTCTTTATTATTACGCTCGCACGATAATAATATCTCTATTCACTGCATAGGGAGGTGCAATCTCCAGAATGAATTAATAATTCGAACTTACCTTAATGATGGGGGCGCGCCTCGAAGCCGCCTGACGAGAGCACGTGAGAGCGAAAAGGCGTTGTACCGCCGTAGCTGTGACCACGTGTGTTAACAGGCGGCTACAGGCGCGCCCATTCTTAAACATAGTGTTATTAACTAGGGAGCTAGTTGGATTAGGCGAGGTGATTGTATGGGAGGTTTACCTGTAACAGCTAAGTACGTCATCCACGCGAAGCTTGAGGTGGACGGCATAGTGGAGAAACCCGATGTCATCGGGGCCATATTCGGCCAGACAGAGGGCTTGCTCGGAGAGGACCTAGAGCTTAGAGAACTTCAGAAGATAGGGAGAATAGGGAGGATAGAAGTGCATTTGGAGAGAAAGATCAATAAAACAGTAGGTACAATAAGGATACCCTCAACTCTGGACAGAGTTGAGACCGCCCTCGTAGCTGCTGCTGTAGAAACAGTCGACCGTATAGGGCCCTACCCAGCAAGGGTTAGCGTGGAGAAAATCGAGGATGTCAGAGTTGAGAAAAGGAAGAGAATAGTGGAGCGCGCGAGAGAGCTTCTTAGAAAGTGGGAGGAGTACGTGCCAGAAACCAGGGAACTCATAGAGGAAGTTCTAAAGGGCTTGAAGGGCGAAGTGATAAGCTACGGGCCTGAAAAGTTACCAGCTGGGCCCGACGTCGACAAGGCCGATACGATAATACTAGTTGAGGGTAGAGCCGACGTAATTAACTTGTTGAAGCACGGTTACCGGAACGTCATCGCATTAGGTGGGGCTGCAGTCCCCAATACGATAGTAGAGCTTTCCAAGAGGAAGACGACGATATTATTCGTGGATGGCGACAGGGGAGGGGAGCTAATAGTGAAAAACGTTCTCGGAGTCGTTCACGTAGATTACGTGGCCAGGGCCCCTCAAGGACGCGAAGTAGAGGAGTTGACAGCTAAGGAAATAGCTAAAGCTCTAAAGTCCAAAGTTCCAGCTAGCGAGTACTTAAAGGAGACAACCCATAAAGTCTCGACGAAACATAGAGACATAGGGATAGAGCTACCCGAGGACGTGAAGAAGAGCATTGCGGAATTAAAAGGTACGCTTGAAGCGATCATTTACGGCGAGGATTGGAAGCCGTTAAAGAAGCTACCCGTCAGAGATCTACCCGAAGAACTCGAGAAAGCAGAGGGAGCTAAATACCTCGTTTTTGACGGAATAATTACGCAGAGAATAGTGGACATAGCTTTCAAGAAAGGCTTAGAAGTTCTAGTAGGTGCTAGGATGGGCGACGCGGCCAGAATCCCCAGCTCTCTCACTATTGCTACTTTCAAAGACGTTGGGGTTTAGAGTCAGCGGAGGTGCATATCATCTCGCTTCAGCTCAGATCAGTCTCCTCATCCCCTATAATCTACTGTTTTTCCGCCTTAAAAAACCAGCTCGTCTCCTGAAACCGGGAAATACACCTCTCTCCCGAGTTTATCGCGGAGATACTCAGCGAAATTCTCTCCTTCCTCTTCCTCTGCGTGAACTATTATTACGGCCGTCGAGGAGCCTGTCAGGCTTATAGCCTTCAATAATTCGTTCCTACCGCAGTGAGACGAGAAGTCAAACCACTCGACTCTCGCCTTAACTTTACCCGTCTTCCTCGTTGAGGTAAAGATCCCCTCTTTAAGCACCTTCCACCCAGGGCTACCCGGTATTTGGAAGCTCACAAAGAAAACTGCCGAGTTAGGGTTCTCCATTATTCTCTCCATATAAGATACTGCCGCACCTCCCTTCAACATGCCAGCTGGAGAAACTATCACGCAGGGCTCTTTTACTACTCGCTTTCTCATTCTCGCACCCGTGATTTTCTTTACCCTCCCTAGAGAAAACTTATAGAACTCGGGGTCTTTCAGGTGCTCCTCGCGCCAGTTCTCGATAATGACAGAGGCTTGGCGCGCCATACCGTCTAAGTATATGGGTGCGTCGACCTCATATTTACATAGCGTGCATAATATCTCCTGTGCACGCCCTACAGCGAACGCCGGTATTAACACGGTTCCATTATTATCGAGGACCTCCCTGATGGACTCTATAAAGCGCTCCTCGTTCCTCCTGCGGTTTGGGTGGTTGTACTGGCAATATGTAGCCTCCATTATTAAGATGTCTGCCTTCTTGAACGGGTCTTGATCTGCGCCTCCCAACAGGCACGACTCTGCCATGTTGAAATCGCCTGTGTAAAGGACGTTGATGCCATCGACTTCTACCATGAACATGGCTCCCCCGGGAATATGGCCAGAAGACCAGACCTCTACGTTGAAAGAGCCCACTCTGACGGCGTCCCCGAAGCCCACCTTCTCAGCGTTCCTCATCATAGAAATTAACTCTACAACTTCGAACGGGATATAATATTTCGATATCTTTAAGAAGTCTTTTATTAATAGCTCTGAGAGCTCTAGCGTCAAGGGAGTAGTGTAAAGCGGCCGCTCTATACTCGTATATAAGAGGGGGATGGCGCCGCTGTGGTCCAGGTGGGCGTGTGTAAGTGCTATCCCAGAGAGGCTCTTAGGTGAAACATGTTCAGGGAGCCTGGGAATTTCGGGGGATATATCGACGCCGTAGTCCAGTAGAAGGTTGTTTTCGCCGTTACTTACGACTATGCCCGCTCTTCCAACTTCCCTGCCTGAGCCTAGGATTTTTATTCTTAAAGACATCCCCAATACCCTCTATTAATCTATGCGCTCCTAACTATAATCAGCGTATCCCCGCTCCGCATACTTTTTAGCTTACCGCATCGTACTACTCCAGTGTCCGAAGGACAGGTAGTTATAAGACCTGCTAAGCGAGAAGACATAAATGAGATTTGTAGGGTAGAGGTGCTTAGCTTTAAAGACCCCTACTCACGCAACCTTTTAACGTTCTACCTCTCCGTAGCTGGCGAGAGAGGGTTCTTAGTAGCTGAGATTGAAGGTAGAGTAGTGGGATACATAATAGGAGTTGAGAGGAGAGGCGTTTGCCACATAATATCTATAGCCGTACACCCTAGCTGGAGGCGCAAGGGGATAGGTCACGCCCTCCTATCTGAACTCATAAAATCCTTCGCCTTCAGAGGGATAGACACCTTCACCTTAGAGGTGAGAGCCAGCAACAAGGCGGCGATAAACTTTTACATCAAGCACAGCTTTGTACAGAGTGGGGTAATCAGAAACTACTACCCTGACGGAGAGAGCGCAATAATCATGGTGCTAAGAAATGTCGAAACTCCACCACCTACCCACGGGTAACATCGTGTGGGGTAAACTGCCCCTCGGATGCAGGCTATGTCTGAGGGGGAGGAAAGCTGTAGTGTTCATCACCGGACTGTGTCCGCGCAGGTGTTTTTACTGCCCGCTGAGCACCGAGAGGAGGGGAAAAGATGTATTCTTAGTTAACGACCTATTAGTTAAGAGGATAGAGGACCTCATAATGGAGGTAGCCGTATCAGGCGCCGAGGGAGCTGGGCTAACCGGCGGTGACCCCCTAGTTAGGAAAGACCGCACGCTCGAAACCATTAGAACCCTTAAGCGAGAGTTCGGAGAAGACTTCCACATCCACCTTTACACCAGCGGTGCTACGCTCACGGGGAAGCTCCTGGAAGACCTCTACAGGGCTGGACTCGACGAGTTAAGGCTGCATCCCAAGTGGCCCGACCTGAACAGATTGTTAAAAATTATTGAAAAACGAGTTAATGACATGAAAATCGGACTCGAAATCCCCGTGCTACCAGGAAATGAGGAAGTCATAAGAGATTTGATACGCAGGCTTGAAGGCGTAGTTAACTTCCTAAATATGAACGAACTTGAATTCTCCGAGACGAATTATGCCTCGCTCCTACAGAGGGGCTACGAACTCAGAGAAGACTGGGTAACTGCGAAGGGTAGCCGTGAGACTGCGCTTAAAGTCTTGGACTGGTGCTTACGCGAGAAAGTAGACCTCAACGTACATTTCTGCCCGGCCTTGGCTAAGGATAAGTACCAGTCAAGCCTCCGTCTCTACCGCCGGGCAATAATAACAGCAAGGCCCTATGAGGCAATAACCGATTATGGCTCAGTAGTATACCTCGTAAACGTTACCCTACACTCAATCCCCCCGAAAGGGCTTTATAACCCCGCAAAGAAAGCAGCCTCTCCCTACCTCTCAAAGCTAATCTCTAAGGGTAAGCTGGTAGAAGAGCTGGCATCCACAACACGACTCAGAGTCTACGAAGAAGATATAGAATGAAAAAGTACATGTGCCGGGCGTGGGTATTCCGCCTTTCATCGAAACACTCACGTCCCTCAGGCGGAGACCGTCGCCCGGCATGTATATAGTAACCTCTAGGACCTATAAGCCCTTCTCCTAGAGTGGTGCGGGGGCCGGGATTCGAACCCGGGCAGGCCTTCGCCAGCGGATCTTAAGTCCGCCCCCTTTGTCCGGCTCGGGCACCCCCGCCATGTGAAAAGCTTTAATTTCCAACTTATATACCTACTCCAGCCCGCCTTAAACGTGTCGTAGGACGTGGTGTTCAATGGGGCAGGATCTATTAAAGCGCATTTTAAAGGGGTCGGCTCCAAGGGAAGTATGGATCACTCACGGCATACCCGCCGTTTTAGTGGAAACAGTGGCTGAACATATCTTTAAAGGAGTAATAATAGCTGCGCGGCTAACCCGTGCGTTAGACGCTGACCTAGGTCTCGTAGTGGAACACCTCATAGAGGCGGAGACCAGTAGAGGGGGAATCTTAGAATTTAAAATTTCTAAACTTGCATCCCTTCTCGCTACGGCGGTTCAGGCTAGAATGTATCTTAGAATGGGCTTTGACGTAAAGGATGTACTGGAAAAAAGCCTGTTTGAGGCCTTAGAAATAGTGGAAGAACTACCACAGAGAAAGGACGTTGTAAAGCTCGTAGACGACTTATTAAAAGATTAAAAAATGTGGTTTACTATTCTTACTCTTTAATTAGGCCTTTTTTCTTAAGTTCCTCTACTTCTTTCTTGCTTAGGAAGCGGTACACCTTGATGCCCGTCTCCTCGCTTATGCCAGTTACAGCCCACCTATTGTTCTTCAGCTTAACGAACTGTGGGTTCTTTATCTTTACCTTTTTCTTTGCTTTAACATCGAACGCTTCCCACACGGCCATTCTCTTTCACCATGCACCTCTCTGCAGCTTCTCCTTATTAAGCTTTGTTTTTAAAAGCAGGTTACTGGCAGTAACACATAATATTTTATTGGCAAAAATAATTAGAGATTAACGGCTGCTCCTGTTGGCATCTTAATCCTTATTTTTACACATAAATTCTCGTTATAATGTTAGATTTCTATCAATAATATTGTATTTTATCTACAAATAAGCCTGATTCCCTAGAAAAAGACGCATTATTTTCTCCTCAAGCCCAGATAAACCTTCATGTCCGCAGAAAGTTCTTTCACAAGGCCCCCCTCAAGCCTTGCAAGTATCCCCCCAAAGGACATCATAGCCTCATTCTCTTCGACGAGGTAAACCCTGCCAGAATACACCACCTCGTACTCGTCGAACTTTTTGGACAACGTGTCCCCAAGCAAAACCTCAACCTCCTCACCCTCCCTTGGCTCCCAACCCGCCTCCTCTGCGAGCTTCTTCGGTATTTCAACTTCCAGAGTGAAGTCCTCCCCTTTCACGGTCAGGACATAAGTATAGTACGGGTACCTATCACTCACGCTCTCCAGAACACCGGATAGCATCATAAGCATATGACCACCGCATCTCTACGCAGGAACCCCTTAATGAGTCTTAAACACCTTAGCGGCACTCTCTCCGAAAAGCAAATAAGTCATGTACCACTATAACTCTCGCGGCGGGCCCGTGGTCTAGCGGTTAGGACGCCGCCCTGACACGGCGGAGGACGGAGCTACACACAGACGCTCCGGCCGAATCCCGGGTTCAATTCCCGGCGGGCCCACCAATCCTCACTTATACACTAAATCGAAGAGGTCATCAATAGATTTTAACACGGTTTTCCCTTTGGGGCCTATAATGACTATCCTCTTGATTTTAAGGCTGGTCAACACTACGTGAGGCGGCTTAGGCCCGAAAGCTCTCCTCCACTCCACGAATTTATCCTCCGCGTCGACAGCCCTGATATACTTGTGAATAACCATTTTGTAAGGGTACGCGACGAACTCTATAATAATCCGCCTATTACCGCTACGAGCCCATTTCAACACCCGCTCCATATCGCCGAACGTTACCATACACTAACACTATAGGCCCACATTGTAATAAGGTATTCCACCTCGCTCCAGAAAAGAAAACGCCATAGGAGTTTAATACTACATGATGCCAAGGGTGAGCAGTTCTCCAACAAAAGTAATTCACGCTTCAGTGCATGTTATATAACTAATTTCTAACCATGAAATATAATTATATCGGAAGAAAGTGGTGCGGGGGCCGGGATTCGAACCCGGGAATGGCCTTCGCCAGCGGATCTTGAGTCCGCCCCCTTTGACCAGGCTCGGGCACCCCCGCTTCTCTTTATACTCTATTGTTTCCTCTTATGGGCTTTACGCCTTTAGAACCTTAGTTTTTCCCAGAGCTCCATTCTTCTTCTTTTAATGTCTCTCGCTTTTGATCTAAGGAAGTTGTAGACTGTTCTGTGAGTGCGTCCTTGTATCAGCATCTCTATGGCTTCGCGGGCAACGGAGACGCCTTCGAAATCCCCTATTATTCCTATTTCTCTCTCTCCTACTGCGATTTTGGTGCCTGTGAGGTCTTCTATCATTCTCTTGGCCTTACCCTCTTCTCCTATTATCCTGCCTTTTATTCGCTGTAGATCCTTTTTATGCCTAGCTACGGCTTTGAGGTCTATTACTTCGAGCATCATCATGTCGTCGGCCAGTTTTACGGCGTCTTCGGGGGCGAAGCCTACTGATATGGCTTTCACTGCGTTTTCGACTTTCATCAGGGATAAGGGGGTTAGCGGCGCGTTTTTCTGTTTGACGTATACGAGGGCGTTCTCGGAGTCTATATCTAGCTCGACGTTGAAGGCTTCCTCCAGCATCTTTTTCGTCTTTCCGTTCTTACCTATCAATACGTTTACTCTCTCCTTCTTGACGGGTATGGGCAAGGCCGACATGTAACGACCCACCGCCCTTATGAGCCATAGTCATTTATTTACTCACGGTATTTAAAAAGAGATAGGTGAGAGTGATAAATGGAGAGAGACTTAGAGGAGAGGTTGCTGAGGAGGCTTCCTAAGTCTAGGCGTAAGAGGATTAAGGATAGCAGGCTTTTCGAGGTGGTAGAGGAGGTTTTCGACTACCCTACGCTCATGGCACTCTACGACTTAATCAATAAGGGCATTATAAGGGTGATGAGGGGCGTCGTCGCTTCGGGTAAAGAGGCTAGGATTTACTGGGCCGAGGACCCTTCGGGCAGAGATCTAGCTGTAAAGATATTCCTAGTAACAACGGCTGAGTTCAGGAAGAGCAGGCTCAAATACATCGAGGGCGACCCTAGGTTTAAACGCGTGGGGAGGAAGATTAGGGACTTGGTTAGGACCTGGTGCTCTAAGGAGTTCCGTAACCTAAAGAGGGCGCGGGAGGTAGGGGTTAGGGTCCCTGAGCCCATAGCTTTCAAGGAGAACGTGTTAGTGATGGAGTTCATAGACGCGGGGGAGAGAGGCGTGCCAGCACCTCTGATTAAAGACGCCCCGCCAGAGGACCCAGAGACCGCTTTCAAGGTTATTAAGAGTTACATCGCCGCGCTATTCTTACGCGGAGACCTTGTGCACGCCGACTTGTCAGAGTATAATATTATGAACTCTAACGGGGAGCTAGTGATAATAGACTGGGGGTCTGCTGTGCACGGCAGCCACCCCCACGCATACGAATTCCTAGAACGCGACGTAAGAACTATTTTCAGGTACTTCGAGAGGCTTGAAGTGGACGTCGGCGACGCTTACGAGTTCTTTAAGAGGCTCGTAGAGGAGAAGGAGTCTACTCTAGGATAGTCTTTAGGGGCTCTAGGAGCCCCATGTTATTTAGCTTCTGGACCTCAGAGCTAGAGTAGCGGTAGATTATATCCCCCCTCTTGTCGTACTGAAACTCCCAGGGGGCTACCAATACTACATCTCCTACTCTCATCCACATCCTCTTCTTCAGCCTGCCGGGTATACGACACAGCCTGGTCTTCCCATCGGCGCATATAACCCTAGCCCTGTCATAGCCTAAGAACTCCTCTATCATGCCAAGCATTGTAGCGTCGTCTGGCAAAGGTATTTCTTTACCTTCTTTCTCAGATTCTCTCTTCCTCTTCTTTCTCCTCCTCTTTTTCCGCGGCAAAAACAGGATCACCTTTTTACGCCTATCTCATCGTCGCTTTGGCAGCGTAAAGTATCCTGCGTCGGTAGTTCCTCCAGTTCTTCCTCCTAGGCGGCAGGTTCTTTTTAGGCTGCTTAGGTATTTTCGGCGTCGCCTGCCTTACCTTGCCTGCCTTAGTTAACGACCCGTGCGAAGGCATAACTTATTACACCCCTTAACACTCTACCACCCTGTCTTTTTAAAAGTAGCGCAAGGATTAATGTGGGAGGAGCTATGAAGATTAGAGTAGTCAAGAGAACTGACAGGGAGCTAGAAGTAGAAATTGAGGGCGAGGGGCATACCTTCCTCAACCTACTCGTAGATGAGCTGAACAGGATGGAGAGTGTGGACTTCGCCGCATACGCAATAGACCACCCAGACTTCCCCGTAGCCAGGCTGAGAGTCGCGTCTAGAGATGCTGCCCCTGAGGATGTGATAGGAGAAGCCTGTAAACAGATAAGCGCCAGGGCGAAGCTATTACAAGGGAAATTCAGAGAAGCAATCAGAGAGGTACAGCCTTGACGGGAAGAGACTACAAGAAACTCGCTAAGCTAGGCGATTCGATAATTAACTGCGTAGTCTCAGCCGCGCTCACACTCCACTTAGAAGAGCCAGTAAATGTTAAAGTACCCAACAAAAAGTTACGGGACGCACTGAGAAAACTCGGGGAAAAACCGCCACCAGGAGTAGAACCTTGGGATTGGGGCGAGGCCCTAGTCGCCCTCGCGTGGCTGAAGAGCCGCATATCAATAGACGACATGATCATCGAAACCTTAAACAGTATCACTAAAAACCAAGAAAAACCCCTAGACACCGCAGTACAAGCCGTACTGTCAATATGCCTCAGAAAGCTTTATCAAATCAAGAAACAACTATAAGGACGGGCCGGGGTGCCCGAGGGGTTAGGGGACGGGCTGCAGTGGAAGAAGAGAAGTGACCCGTTTTACCCGGGTTCGAGTCCCGGCCCCGGCTCTAGCTCAATATCTAGAATCTATACTAAAGTCGTTGTGGATGCTAGTGCATAATGTTGGTAAAAGGCAGCGAGTAACTTTTCAGGTCGATACGACTAAATAAGGCATGGAAGTCCAAATATCAGCTACGAGCTAGACCTCGAAGACCTTATCTATTTTAATTCTCATTCTACTAGATGATGTAAAGATAGTCAGGGGATCAAAACAAGCCTTACAAGCATAGCGATTATAAACATAGAGCCTAGCACAATCAGGTAAGCTAGAATTCAACCCGCCCCTTACTTTCTCTCAGAGAGACATGATTATACTTCTTTACGTAGACAACAGTCTCTATTGCTGATTCGTATCGGCCAATAAGCGACCTTAAACTGGTGGGGCCGCCGGGATTTGAACCCGGGATTTGGCCGGGCTGAGCGTTTCTCTACCCGTCCACCAGCGCCCCAGGCTGGCATCCTATCCAAGCTAGACGACGGCCCCTTTACCGCCTTGATTAGTGTTGGGGGAGGTAATATTCCTTTCTTGGCGCTGCGATACGCGTCGTTAATCGGTTCCACTAATTTTTGGAATTATAAGATTTCCGCTATTATATAGAGTACTATTGAGCCTAAGATTAGTTGCCTGGCTCTCCCTATGCTTATCCCTGTTGCCCAGAGTACTACTCCTACTGCGAAGAGGGCGAGGGCTATTATTTTGGCCGTGTTCTTGACGAGTTCTACTATCCTCCTAGCTATCCTATCGATTGCTTGCTCTATCTTAGCTATCGCGTCCTCGACTACCTTCGTCGTAGAGGAGGGGTCAGCTAGGACTAGCCACGGTACGATTAAGGCCGAGAGTATTAAGGCCCAAACCAGACACGTAACGACATTAACCCTTACCATCTAACCCCGCATTACTGATAATTTTTCCTTATAAGGGAGAAAAGAGAAGGGCGGCCAGCACCGGGGTTTCCCGGGCCCGCAGAGCCCAGTACTCCCCTCGGCGGACGCTGGCTTGGCTTCCGGGATCTGACGAGACCGGGCATGGCCCAGCGCCTATGACCGGCCGCCGAGATATTAGGAAGAGGTGAGGGGTTATATTGTTTTCCCTATTACTATAGGTAAATTTATTACGGGTTATTTTAATACTATTAGTCATAGATATGATCTCGCTACCAACCCCCGAAGAATTAAGGAGGCTTAGAAGGTCGGCTGGGCTAAGCCAGGCCGAGCTAGCTAAGAGAGCAGGCGTCAGCCAGTCTTTAATAGCTAGGATTGAGTCTGGCAGTGTGAACCCGACCCTAGCCACCTTAAGACGTATCCTGAGAGCCCTCGAGGAATACGTGAAGGAGGAAGTCAAGGCCGCAAACGTCATGCACAGCCCAGTTATAACCGTATACGTAGACGATGGCGTCGAGAAAGTTGTAAGCCTGATGTGGAAACACGCAATCTCCCAGCTACCAGTACTCGACCACGACGGAATAGTTGTGGGGATGGTCTACGAGAAAGACGTGGTCCGCGCGTTCCTCAAACACAGAGAAAAAGCGCTGAAAATGGCGGCAAAAGACTTCATGAGCGAGCCCCCACCAATAATATCCCCCTCAACCCCCCTCAGCACCGTATCAACATTGATAGGAGATAGATACCCAGCTATACTGGTCGCAGAGGGGAGGAAACTAGTCGGAATAATAACTCGGAGCGACTTAATGAAATACCTGTTAACAACCTTCAAGACGCCAGCCAAAACTAGATCGAGACCGCGCGTTTAGCGCTTACGCGCATAAACCAGCCTAACCCTATACTCAGTCCTAGGCTTCGAACCCTTCTTAATCAGGCGCCCCTCAGCCACATACCTCGAAAGGTAAGACCCCATGAGGGTAATCTTAACGTCGCCCAGCCTAGCCCTAACCGCGTCATAAGCGTCTCTTAACGTGAACCAAGTACCGTCACCGTACTCCTCCTCAATAACTCTCCAAATCTCCTCCTTTAAACTCGTAGCGACCTCTCTCCGCTCCTCAGCCGCCGTCATAATCTTAAGTAGCTCAAGCACCTGTAAAACCCTCTTCTCGGAGAGATTAGACCCCTCAATAGTAATCACAATCTTCTCCCCAGACGGCAATGTATCCTCTATCCTAACCCTGGGCGCCATTGCTCTCACATACACTACCCAGTACAGGCGAATAAAACAATCACTTAAAAATACATAGAAAAACTCCCCAAACACAGCGAAAACACTATGAAAAACGCAGAAACATGCTTCTCTTCGAGAAAAATCTAGTATAAAGCCGAATAAAAGCCTGAAAACCCTAACTCTAAATCTCCACTGGAACCCCAGGGGTTCTACTGGAGATATACTAGCATTATACTGACACGTAGAATCACGCGCGATTATACTGATATACCCGCATAACCATGTAGGGTTACCAGTATAAAATACATTAAAAACCAAGAGACCCCTCTACTTCTACTGGAAACTCTATTAAGGGAAATCCCAGTTTAATGGGAAGAATACTACCTATATATTTTCAGAGAAACTAGTTCTTTTCTCTGATTAATATTTCTCCAGTTGAAGTAAAGGGGTTTATATGCCGCGGAAGCGTCTAGTAGAGAAGCTACGGGAAGACCTTAAAGATGAAAAAGGGCTCTTCCTGGTGGTCTACGATTTCGCCTTGGGTTCGGGCACTAGGATACCGACGCGTTTCTACCGGAATCTAAAGGCGCTCGACGTAGTCCACCTCCAAAAGAGCGTTATCCTCTGCGAGAGTAAGAGAGACGCCTTAACAGTAGCTAGGCTAGTACGTCATTACGGCGGCGAGGCCAGAATATTCAGCGTGAAGAAGGAGGTGAATTTCCAATAAGGTGTGCATATACACACCAAAACACGCCGGCTTATAAATACCGCTTAGTAAGTCACTATAATGGTGTGAAATCTTGCTCTACGAGGTCAGATGGCACGGCAGAGGAGGTCAGGGAGTTGTTACTGCCGCCCTCCTCTTCGCGGAGGCGGCCTTAGAAGAAGGCTTGTACGCCTTAGCTATACCGTTCTTCGGCGCTGAGAGACGTGGGGCACCGGTAGTAGCATTCAATAGGGTCTCTGATAAGGTGATTAGGATGAGGAGTGCTGTTACCAGTCCTGATGCAGTCGCGGTCCTGGACCCCTCCCTTTTCTCCCTGCTAGACGTATCCTCAGGGTTGAAGGCGGACGGTTTAATGCTGGTAAACTCCCCAGAGCCCCCTCCCAGCCTACCTAAAAATGTGAAGATAGCGTGTGTAAATGCAACCGAAATAGCCCTCGGAGAAAACTTAGTTCTAGCAGGCTATCCACTAATTAACATGCCCATGGTGGGCGCACTCGCCAAAGTTACGGGGCTCGTGAGGCTTGAAAGCCTCGAGAAAGCCGTGTTTAAACTGTGGAGGGGGGAAATAGCCGAGAAGAACTGGAAAGGCGTTAAAAGAGGTTATGACGAGGTGAAACTATGCTAGAAATAGTAATCCCCCTAGCTAGGCCGTTAGTCGGTTCGGCGGGGAAGACGGGCTTTTGGAGAACCTTCAAACCTGTAATAGACTACGACAAATGTACGGCCTGCATGATTTGCTGGCTCTACTGCCCTG